>Ga0302203_1000050_pt1 | contig 52101 bp, 53 predicted proteins | sample II_Fen_E1_1_FD_194576 | JGI IMG/M metagenome (GOLD analysis project Ga0302203, IMG submission 194576) | Peat permafrost microbial communities from Stordalen Mire near Abisko, Sweden - II_Fen_E1_2 | ecosystem: Environmental > Terrestrial > Soil > Wetlands > Permafrost | place: Sweden: Abisko...
ATGAATATCCAAAAAAACCGATAAACCAAAAGTCTTCAGCGAAGTTAGTTTTGTAAAATCTAAAAGCCCATAATAGCTGAATTAAGTTCTGTTTTTATGAGCTTTTTTAATTTAGTATGAAATTAAACCCGGTTTAATTTCCGAAGATGAAGTAAAAGTTCATTTTTTTTAGCTCTTTTTGGCTTTGAATGAATCCAAATACAATTATGTGCCTCCAGTTCACATTCGGTACCTGTTTGGGTCCCATTTGACTCCCATTTGCATACAATACATAGATAATACATAGATAAAACATAGATAATACAACCATAATACATATTTATATATATTATGGTTGTATTATGGTTATATTAAGATTGTTTTTCGATAATTTTGTTCCAAAATGGGACTCAAATGGGAGCCAAACAGGACCTAAACAGGAGCCGGACAGAAAGGAGTGCAACAATAATTGGAAGGTCGTCGAAAGTCAAGAAAGTACTGCAAGTGGTAAGCTCCAATAAAATAAACTTTTTATCGATAATTTCACGGTAAGCCCATCTGATTACAAAAATAAGCAAATCTCCAGAAATGAACAACATGAATAGTCTTTTAAATATAAAAAATGAGATGAATGCCACTTTCTTGATTCATCAAATAGTTATAAATCACGAAGATTAATCTGACTAATTTGTATTGGCTTAAAAAATAAGATGATAAAATCTGGATCATTCATATCTGTAGGAGTGAGGGTGTTGACGACAAATAGCTGGGAAAGGTGCGGTTGAGTCAGAAATGGAGATCGAAAAAAATGGAAAAAAAACTTCCATTGTAATTCTGATTTGATTGGAAGTAAGGAAGTTGTTTGATAGTTAATATAAATTCACAAGCACAGCTAAAGGGTTTTCCTGAAGCAAGTATTGATGGTAAAAAATATGATGCAGGTTGAAACGAGAGAATGTCAGTGTAAACTTTTTTATCAATTTGAAATAATCGAATATTTTTTTATACATTCGATCTTTAGAATCAATCTAAATAAGTATCTTTGTAGCGTAATCAGAAAGTATACAGGCAAGTGTAACTGACTGAATACGTTGCGGATATTTCGGCTTCCCCTGAAAAGTAAAGAGGAGAATAATGTTTTTTAAAACAATAAAAAAGTAGATTGTGAAAGGGATTGTTTCCCGTAAAATTTAGTCGCCAAATAAATAAAACACATAAAGATGCAAAAACAACATAAATTCTCAGCAAATGATAAATTGAGTGATCTGATACGTGAAGATCACTCTTTGTTGTTGGTTATAAGTCGTTTCGGATTGTCATTGGGGTTCGGCGAAAAAACAGTGAAAGAGGTTTGTGAAACGAATGGCATTGACTGCAACACCTTTTTGGCTGTTGTGAATTTCCTGTCTGAGGGAAATTTTGAAGTCGACACTGCCTATGATACTATCTCTATCGTATCGGTTGTCCTGTATCTAAAAAATGCACATACGTATTTCCTTGACTTTAAACTGCCTTCAATACGCAACAAATTACTTGATGCTGTGAATACTTCAGATCAGAACATTCCATATGGGGCACTCTTTATGAAATTTTTTGATGAATATTTTACGGAAGTCCGAAAGCACATGGAATACGAAGACAAAGTTGTATTCCCGTATGTGGTAAAATTGCAAAATGGTCAAAAGGATTTAAAATATCATATTTCGGTATTTCAGGAGCGTCACAACGATATAGAATCGAAGCTGATCGAACTTAAAAATATTTTAATCAAATATTATCCGGCGAAAGGGAGTAATTATTTGCTTACTGAAGTTTTATTCGACATACTATCGTGTGAAATAGATTTAGTGTCACATAGTCAGGTTGAAGATTTTTTATTTGTGCCCGCTATTGAAGCTTTTGAAAGAAAAATCAGCATTTCAAAATGAACAAAGAACTCCTCATCATAGCTATTGCAGAACCTTCGGTCATTATACGCAGTGGAATAACAGTTGTTTTAAAACGAATACCCGGATTCCGAATTCAACCGGTAGAAATCATTTCTTTAGATTCACTAACCAATTACCTGCATTCGCATAAGCCTGATATCCTGATTCTGAATCCTGCATTTTGGGGCTATTATGATATTGGCAGGTTGAAAGAAGAAACTGCAAATCCTAAATTAAAAAGTATGGCGTTGTTATTCTCGTCCATCGATGTGAATTTATTGCGAAATTATGATGAAACCATCAGTATTTATGACAGTGTTGATCAATTGAAAGAAAAACTTGAAAGTCTATTTAAATCAACATCAAAAGAAACGACTGATGAGTCAACAACATTAAGTAACCGCGAAAAAGAAATAATCACCTGTATCGTCAAGGGGCTTACAAACAAAGAAATTGCAGCGGAACTTTTTTTATCAATCCATACAGTAATCTCTCACCGAAGGAATATTGCCACTAAACTGGAGATTCACAGTACTGCCGGACTCACCATCTATGCTATTGTCAATAAACTGGTGGAGCTTGATGATATTAAGAAAAATATGCTTCTTTAGAAATCACGAAGCAAAAGAAATAAAAAAACTAAGGATTTATGTGCCTGAATTGCAAATAAAAATGTATCTTAATAAGGGAAAAGTAAACAGAATACTTTATTCGATGAGTTGATGTTTAACTTGTAATTATACTAAAAGTCAGTAATTAGGTTTAAAAAATTGTTTAAATACCCATTTGTTGTTAGCAAAGCAGCATATTATCAGTATAAATGGGGATATCGGAGTTGGTTTTGAGAAAGTACCTTTGTACAATCAAAAATAATATAAAAACCCTATGAGTTTAAAATATACAACTGTACTGATCGAAATTTATATTAGCCTGACATCTACGAACGTATTTTCGCAAGAAGTGGCAGTAAAAACGGAGTCACCATTTAAATTCAATGCATCGTATATTGGTGATGTTGTCAGCAACTTTAGCGGCGGCATTAAAACAGGAACCACATATCTGGGACTAGCCAATATAAAAGCAGGTTTTAATACAGAAACAGCATCGTGGTGGAAAGGGGGCCGGATGTATATCAATATTGGAAATACACACGGAGGTGAACCTTCGTCGACATTAGTGGGCGATTTTCAGGGGGTATCCAACATTGAAGCCGGCAACCTGAGTTTTCTTTATGAGCTTTGGTATAAACAAAACCTGGGTAAATTTGAATTAACGGTTGGTTTGCAGGATTTAAATGCCGATTTTGCGGTAAATGAAGATGGCGCTATGTTTACAAACAGTTCTTTTGGAATTCACTCCAGTATTGCCGATAATGTTGCACCGCCCATTTTCCCCCTTACTGCATTGGGAGTAAATATGAAATGGAATATCTCCGATACCTTTTTATGGGAAGCAGCCGTCTATGATGGTACACCTGATGATTTTGAGACGAATCCCTATAATACCGAATGGAAACTGAGTAAAAATCAGGGCTACCTTGCAGTCACTGAATTTCAGGTTAGGAAGAGTCTGTTAACCGGAAGGACGGGCAACTATAAATTTGGTGTTTACTATCATCAACATAATGATACGATAGCACAGGAACAAAAAAACGGAGGATTTTATTTTGTAGGCGATCAGCAGATCAGTGACAAATTGTATCTATTCTCTCAAATAGGGCTCTGTCCTAAGAAATTGAATAAGAACAACCGGTATTTAAGTGTGGGATTAAATTGCAAAGGGCTAATTGAAGCCCGCAAAAATGACCAGTTTGGCATAGCTATTGCTTATGCAGGAATTCATAATAGCCCTGTAGGCAGTGAGACTGCTATTGAAGTAACCTATAAGTTTGAAATAAATAAAAATATATATTTAAGACCGGATATTCAATACATTATTAATCCAGCGGGTACAGAAGTAAAACTCAAAAATGATTTGGTAGGTTTTTTACGGTTTGGAGTGGATTTCTAAATACATCAGCATTACAGTAACTGATTCAAAATTTGTATAGTTAGCAATAATTCATATAATTAGTAAATTAAATGATGACAAATAATACATATCTTTCTGATATAAAGACAGGCGATGAAGCCATTATCACCAAGGTACTCGGCCATGGAGCTTTTCGCAAACGGATTACAGAAATGGGTTTTGTAAAAGGTGAAAAGGTGATTGTAATAAAAAATGCCCCGTTACAGGATCCGGTTGAGTACGAAATTATGGGGTATAAAGTTTCGCTGAGGAGAAGTGAAGCAGAACTTGTTGAGGTTATTTCGGTAGAAGAAGCTGCCGGTTTGTCAGAAATTAAATTTGAAGGTACGATTGATGAAGATACGCTCAAGGTTTCGGCTCTCGAGAAAGGGAAAGTCATAAATGTTGCTTTGGTGGGGAATCCGAACTGCGGTAAAACAACCCTATTTAACTATGCATCCGGGTCACACGAACGGGTTGGTAATTACAGTGGGGTGACGGTTGACGCCAAAGAAGCCATTCTGAAGAAAGATGGGTATACTTTTAAAATTGTTGACTTACCGGGCACTTATTCCATTACGGAATATTCCCCTGAAGAACTATATGTTCGCACGCATATCATGGAAAAAATGCCGGATATCGTGATCAATGTTGTTGATTCGTCGAACCTGAAACGGAACCTTTTTCTTACCACGCAGCTGATTGATATGAATATAAAGGTAGTCATCGCCTTAAATATGTATGATGAACTTGAGAAAAAAGGAGTGAAATTCGATTATAATGCGTTGGGTGAAATGATGGGGATTCCGATTATTCCTACCATAGCATCAAAAGGTACAGGCATTGAAGAACTATTTACAAAACTCATTGACGTATACGAAGATCGTGATCCTTCGGTTCGGCATATTCACATAAACTACGGGTCGTTTATCGAGGATGCTATCAAGCAAATTCAGGATGAGATCTGGAAAAACCCCAAGATTACGGATAAACTATCGTCCCGGTATGTTGCCGTAAAGCTACTTGAGACCGATAAATCAACACTGGCCCAATTAGAAAAATACGGGAACTACGAACAAATAAAAGCTGTCACAAAAAAAGCAATCGGGCGTCTTGAAAAAGAATACGACGAACGTTCGGAAACCATAATAACGGATGCCAAGTATGGTTTTATCGATGGAGCATTGAAAGAAACGTACATTGAACCCAAGAAAGACAGATATATTATCAAAAGACAGCTGGATGATCTGTTGACTCATAAGTTCTGGGGCTTTCCTGTATTCCTGTTTCTTATGTGGTTGATGTTTCAGGCTACTTTTACTCTGGGAAGTTATCCCATGCACTGGATTGATTCGGGGGTAGGTTTGTTGGGTGAATGGCTTCAAAGTGTCATGCCGGTCGGTGCTTTGCGTGATCTGGTGGTTGACGGGATTATTGGTGGGGTAGGAGGTGTCATTATTTTCCTTCCCAATATCATGATCCTGTTTTTCTTTATTTCGTTGATGGAAGATACAGGGTATATGGCGCGCGCATCGTTTATCATGGATAAATTGATGCATAAAATCGGGCTTCACGGAAAATCATTCATACCGTTGGTTATGGGATTTGGTTGCAATGTGCCGGCTATCATGGCTACCCGTACGCTGGATAATAAAAAGGACAGGATTCTGACAATGATCATTACGCCGTTTATGTCGTGCAGTGCAAGGCTTCCGGTCTATGTTCTGTTGATCTCCGCCATCTTCCCACAGAACCAGGGGCTGGTATTGTTCTCGATTTACCTGATTGGTATTCTGCTGGCTGTGTTTACCGCTTTGATTATGAAAAGGGTGGTCTTTTCAAAAAAGGAAGTGCCTTTTGTGATGGAATTACCACCTTACCGTATTCCAACGATAAAAAATACCAGCCTGCACATGTGGCATAAAGGTCAACAGTACCTGAAAAAAATGGGAAATGTCATTTTGCTGGCTTCTATTTTAATCTGGGCATTGGGATACTTCCCACGCCACATCACTTACAGTACAAATTATGATACTCAGATTCAAAATGTACAGTCGAACGCACAGTTGACAGCTAAAGACAGACAGGCAGGAGTTAGGTCCCTGGAGATAAATAAAGAGTCGGAACGGCAGGAGAAGTCGTATATCGGTCAACTTGGCCATGCTATTGAACCGGCCATTAAACCGCTTGGATTTGACTGGAAAATGGGTGTGAGTATTATTACAGGTCTTGCGGCAAAGGAAATCGTGGTGAGCACCATGGGGATTCTTTATCAGGCAGATGAAAAAGCCGATGTTAAATCAGGAGCACTGAAGGAAAAACTGAAAGCACAAACGCATAACTCCGGTGTACTGAAAGGACAAAAAGTATTTACTCCGCTGGTCAGCTTTTGTTTTATGCTTTTTATCCTGATCTATTTTCCCTGTGTAGCGGTTATTGCGGCCATTAAAAAGGAATCAAATTGGGGTTGGGCGGTATTTACCATGGTATACACAACCGGAATTGCCTGGTTGGTGACATTTGCTACTTTTCAGATTGGAAGTTTGTTTTAAAATTTTCAAATACTAGTCTGAAAAGTGATTTTCGATTTGAATGAATTTAATTTTAATGATCAAGAAGTTTAAACATGAATACTAAGTTGGTATTTATTTAGCAGAAAGTAGTCGTATGTTACAAAACAGTATCGTTTATGCCATCATCGTTATAGCCATTGCATACTCCGTGTATGCAGTCCTGAAAAACATTCGTAAGAAAGAAACATCCGCTTGTGGCGATTGCAACGGATGTGATATTAAAAAGGAAATAACAAAGAACCTGAAGTTAGTGCATAAAGATCCGGCTTCGTGCGGCTCAAAAGATCCGGAGACCTGCGGGTGTACTCCAAAGCGATGACTGTCTTTTCAGGCAAATTAAAACAGGCTTTTGCCCGTCACCGGCTTTAATCAACATGTGAATTCAAAAAAAAATCTGCGCCGGATTCCGGTACAGATTTTTTTTTAATAGAGCAATAAAGAAGCCGGTAATCACCGGATTGTTGTTTTCTTGAATGCTTATTTTGTAGCTTTTACTAATTTGTTGTCTTTAAATTCATAATACAGCGGAACACCGGTTGGAATTTCCAATTTCAACACTTCTTCCTGCGACAGGCTTTCAATAAACATGACAATGGATCGCAGGCTGTTGCCGTGAGCCGAAACCAATACATTTTTACCGGCCTGGAGTTGTGTGAGTATGTTCTCTTTGAAAAAAGGAATGGTTCGTTCGGCAGTATCTTTTAGACATTCGCCGGCGGGAGGTGCAATGTCATAACTGCGTCTCCACAGGTGTACCTGGTCATCTCCGTATATGGCTGCGGTTTCCGCCTTGTTCTTTCCTTGTAGCTCACCGTAGTAGCGTTCATTCAAATGCCAGTCGCGGTACACCGGAATGATATTCTGGTTCATGGTGTCGTTGTAAATAGTGGTCCATTCACCCATCTTGCCATCGGAGTGAATCACTACTGGTGTCTTTTCACTTTTATTCCCTGCCAGGGCAATCATGGCGGTTTCGATAGCCCGGATTTGCACTGAGGTATAAATTACGTCAAACTCTATATTGGCTATTTCTTCGCCGGCATGAATTGCTTCGGCTATTCCTTCCTGCGAAAGCGGTACATCCACCCAGCCTGTAAATACATTTTTCTTGTTCCATACGGATTGCCCGTGACGGATTAAAATTAGTTTTGCCATCTGTAATTTGTTTTATTTTTAATGTCTTTATATATCAAACAAGCCAGGTAGCTTATTGTTTTCTCACACCGGGTAAATATGGGTTGATGAATATCCGTAAATACTGAAAATCTATTGTTCGAAGTTGAGAGTCTGTAGGATTGCATGCGGAGGTTTGTAAACAGGCTTCAAAATTAAATGAATGGAAATGCAAAATATCCAACTGGGAATGGCAAATATCCCGATAGGATTGCAAAATATCCCGATAGGATTGCAAAATATCCCGATAGGATTGCAAAATATCCCGATAGGATTGCAAAATATCCCGATAGGATTGCAAAATATCCCGATAGGATTACAAAATATCCCGATAGGATTGCAAAATATCCCGATAGGATTGCAAAATATCCCGATAGGATTGCAAAATATCCCGATAGGATTGCAAAATATCCCAATAGGATTGCAAAATATCTCACCGGGAATGGCAAATATCCCGATAGGATTGAAAAATATCCCACTTGGAATGCGAATTATCTTACCTGGGATGGTAGTTATGTTAATAGGAATGTCATTTAAACTACCGGGATCAAAAACCGGTTGGATAGGATAGTCATGCCAATGTTTGAAATTAAATACATTACGTCAGTATTAAATGAAAGCCCTTCTAAATCTTTCGAATTTAGAAGGGCCGGACACATACGAATACCTTTATCACCTTTTAGAACCTGCCTGAACTCTGAAAGTGAAGTTTCGGTTACATTCTAAGTTTATCTGGAGTGAATCTTTATAAATTTATAGTTGACACTGCCTGTTTTATTTGTTATTTGCAAAAAGTAAATTCCTTCGTTCAGAGCGGTTACATCAATTGTTTTTTCACTGTTCTTTTGCGTAAAAATAGTTTTTCCTGTAACATCCAGTATCGAAATATCTGCATTTGAGTTTAACCCGGAAATTTGCAATTCGTTTGAAACAGGATTTGGATAAATAACCGGGTTTGTTCCGGTTAATGAAGGGGTACCGGTGGTATTTGACGAATAATAGTATGTGGAAATTTCAATTTTAAACCATGCACTGGTAGGAGTATCCCAATCAAATTTATTTTCGATGGTTTTATAGTTGTTGCCATCGTAGATAGATTCTGTTTTAAGAATCCCTTTCCAGATCGAAGTCTTACTATCCAAAGAATATATGGCATATATTGTAATTTGTTTATTACTATTATATGTATATTCTAGTTTTCCGGTTTCTGTCCAGGCATTGTTCCAATCCCAATTTTCAATCCGTGTCGAAAGAGTATTGCTATCATAAATGAATCTTATTTTATTGTTTATATTCCAGACTGAAGCTCCGGTATCCCATTTATATTCCAGCTTCAGTGTATCATTTCCTTGTGTATCGTAAAAATGATCATCCTTGATATTATTAACCCAGTTTAATGCAGTATTATCCCAGTTGAAATCTGTTTCTGAAATCAGTTTATTATTCAAATCATAATTAAATACTGACTTAGTCTGTTGATTCCAAACATTTAAAACATTGTCGCGGGAAGAAACAGTGGTTCTGATCAAATAGTTATTTGCATCATACAAATTTTCGGATTTTGAGGAGTATTTCCAGGTACTGGTTAAAACATCCCAGGTATATTCAGTTTTAGTAAGTACGTCATTGTTGGAGTTGTAGGTGTTTTCGTATTTTATACTACCCATAAAGTAAAAACCTCCGATCCAGAGATATGTTTCATACGAGAGTAACAATCCATTATTATCTTTAACAGATTTCTCTCTTAAACTAAGTAACCATTCTGAGTTTGCAATATCCCAATCGTATCTGAGAATAGTCGTATCATTCCCGTTTTTATCATAATAAATCACATCTTTTTTAGTATATGTTCCGGATGTTGTTTTAGTTACGATGCTATCTAAAAACACTTTAGAAGATGAATTGACTTTTGCCTCAGAGGTTTTTAATCGAGATACCAATGACATGTATAATTCTTTATTTTCAGAAGATAGATTGACATGAGTAGTTGCTTTCAGTAATTCAGTTATAATATTCTTTTGTTTTCCGGTGCTCTCTGCATTTATATTTAAACGAAGAGGGTTATTTTTTACCTGCAAAATTCCGGAATTGTTTAGCAACTGTGCATTTACAAAAAATGTCATGATCAATATAATTGCAAGTGTAATCGCTTTTTTCATATAGTGTTTTATTGCCTACTCTTTAGCTTTTCGGCATACGCTCCCTACTCGCTTTAGGATTTTCAGGGTTATTCCGTTTCCGTTATGAAAGACAAAAAATCAACAATGCATCAGGTATAAGTAATTAGTAATTAATAATGAACAAATAATAATTGCCAGGACGCTGAGATCTAAGTTATTTTAGATTAATAAATAGATCATTAGATATCTATAATTGCTTATGTATGTTGCAAATTAGCAATGTCGCTATACTTGTTTTATCCCCGATTCATTGAAAGTAACAATTTTAATTTACTTTAAAAAACTTTCTTGATTGAAATACGATTGCCAATGGTGTTATACGTGAAATAAACAGGAAGCATTCCGGTACGAATATTTATTCATGAACCTATTTATCCAACAGCCAATCCAGTTCGCTTGCATGTATAAAACGATCTGCTTTCACCGAAAAAAAAGATTTATTCATGATGCGTTCTGTGGGGTCCAATTCTATACAAAATCATACTATTGAATATGAAACAATAAAGAATAAATGTTACTTATTCTAAAACAGGAATACATACAATTAATCTTTATCGTTTTTTATTCTCATCAAATAACATTTTATTTTTGATAATGTTCAGAATGAAAAGTTTCAGATTCTTTTAAAACTGATACGTTCAATATTCCGGATAGAAGAATTATTTATTTAAAAAAGGGGGGCTGACAGGGTACGTCACATGCGAATTGCCGGTAACAAGAGCTACAGCAGTCTAAGGTACCTGAAAATGGTGGGAATATTCCAAATCCTTTTAATCGCTCAAAAAGGCAGAAGAGAATTGAAGGGTTTCACAGAAAGGAGTCGCTCAGCCAATCATGTTATTCATTATCCTCAAAGAGGTCATGTTTTTCAATACTTAAAATCAGCCGTTCAGAACCCTGAACTGCCTGAATATCCGCATTTCACGATTATTATTTGCGGGTGTATTTCCTTTTGCGAACGATCTGATATCCGACTCCAAAAATCAATAAGAACCCAAGTGGAACCAGTACATTGATTAATTGCCAGGTCAGTTTATCATCATTTGTAATCTTTTTATTCAACAATCTTAATTTCAGAGTCCGTGAGCGCAATTGCATCCAACCATTATTATCAGCCAGATAAAGTACTGCATTCTGAATGAAATCCCTGTTCCCGAATTGCTGATTCATGTACCGGTCATATCCGAGTGGAATTGAAACGCTGTCTTTAGCTGAAATTTCATTCCGGACAATGTCTCCGTCGGCTACAACAATCTGGCGGGTTTTAAGACTCTGTTTAAGGGTCGGTGATGTATTTGTTAATCCTTTTGGGGTCATCCGGTTTGCAAAATCCGATTCAAAGACTCCTTCCAAGGCAACGGCAACGGGTATATACCCCATATTAAAATAGGCTTTGTCACCGGGTTTTATCTTTTGGCTGACATCAATCGTAGTGGGGACTCCAATAATGTGTGTATTATCGGAGGTGGCTAAAAGCAGTTGTTTGTTTACCGATTTATTATCTCCGACAAGATCGATCCCTGAACAAAATTCGGAACGTACTTCTGTGATATTTCGGGTGACCGGATGTTCGGGCGAGGTCAGAAGCAGGGGTGCAAAATACCAGGGAGTTGGTTCAAACTGAGGGGTAGCACCGGAAGGAGCAATGTTTACCGGAACTGATGCACATTGTACATCCTGCAGAATAACCGGGTTGATCCGTACGCCATACCGGAACAGTTGATCGTTTAAATTCAGGTCGAGTTCAATGGCCGGTGATAATCCGATGGTGGTTAGATTTTCTTTCGATACCCGTACACCATCAATCAGCCACAACACTCTTCCTCCGTGCATAATGTACTGGTCGATCACGAATTTGTCAGACTCACTGAAAGGTTTCGTGGGTTTGGCAATAATGATTACTTTGTAATTATCAAGGATGGTGGCATTGGTAGCAATAGTCCCTCTGTCAATCTGAAAATACTTACTCAGTGATTTGCTGATATCATACGTCTCCGATTCGGTGAGTTCGCCGTGTCCTTCGATAAATGCTATTTTGGATACATCCCGGTTTACCAGTCGACGGATACCATCAGTAATCTCGAATTCAAGATTTTCGATGGAAATGTTTAAATTCTCTTCGCCTGAATTTCCTAAAATATTCTTGAGAAGACAGATCTGGACATTCTTACCTTTATAAGTCATCTCTATCCAGGGGAAGATGACTTTCTGAATGGATTTACCTTCTTTATCTCTTTCGTAAACGGCAGTAGGCATTAAGCCACGTGTCTGAAGCTCTGCATATTTTTTCTCTCTGAGTTCGGGGGAGTCTGCCAATGAAGGGTTCTCAAAGGTAACATCAATATTTTTACCGGCATAAACAGATAATTCGTCAAGCAATTCGGCCGTTGATTTTTTCAGGCGCATAAATCCGGGGTTTAAATCGCCATCCAGATAAACGACCACTTTTAAAGGTGCATCTGTGTTGTTCATTAACGATTTTGACTGTTCGGACAGGCTGTATCGTTTGTCGGTCGTCAGATCAATACGGAAATAAAAGAAAAATGAAATTATAGCAAGTGCAATCAGGCAACTAAAAAAGAGTAGATTTTGATGATTTCGAATTTTCATATTCACTATTTAAACCTTTAAATGAAATTGTAGAAAAAGCTTGAATTGATTGATTCAGTGCTCCTGTTTTCATTGATGCAAAGATAATCATTTTCGACTTACCTGATTTTCAAATTTAAAGTTAATTAATTTGTTAACCGGACAATCGGCTCTTTGAGGAGGTTTTTTGATATTGCGTGAACAGAAATAGAGTAAATTTGCCTGTTAAGACATTTTTATGACTTTGCATTTTAGTTGCCTTAAAAAAGCTTATTTCTATTTGATAGTGAAAATGCTTATTTAGTGGGTGGATTAATTTTATTATCTTTGCGAATCGGTATTAAAAATTGTTGTTTAAATCAATGATTATGACATTCAGAACATTGCGGTATTAGTTGGATGAGTGTTGTAATAATGATGAGAAATTAATTCAGATATCAAATTATATAAAAAAGTTGATTCAATTTCTAATTAAATTCTTTCAAAATGGGTAAAATAATCTCGTTAGCTAACCAGAAAGGTGGTGTAGGTAAAACTACAACAGCAATTAATCTGGCTGCTTCGTTAGCTTCGCTCGGTAAAAAAGTTTTGTTAATAGATGCCGATCCTCAGGCAAATGCGTCATCAGGGCTGGGCATTGATATTCGTTCATTAGAGTTTACAATTTACGAATGTCTGATTGATAATGTGCCACCAATTCAGGCTATTCATACAACTGAAGTTGAAAATCTGTTTATTCTGCCTTCACACATTGATCTGGTGGGAGCAGAAATTGAAATGTTGAATATGGATAATCGAGAACGTGTGATGCAAAACATGCTTTCGACATTAAAACCACTCTACGATTATTTATTAATCGATTGCTCCCCTTCGTTGGGACTAATAACCGTAAATGCGCTTACAGCAGCCGATTCGGTCATTATTCCCGTGCAATGCGAATATTTCGCACTCGAAGGAATCAGCAAATTGCTGAATACTATTAAAATCATAAAAAGCAAATTAAATCCCGGTCTGGAAATTGAAGGGTTTTTACTCACCATGTATGATAATCGCCTGCGTTTGGCCAACCAGGTATTTGCAGAAGTGAAGAAGCATTTTCAGGGCATGGTATTTGAAGCGGTAATAACCCGTAACGTTCGGTTGAGTGAAGCGCCAAGTCACGGTAAACCCGTATTGTTGTACGATTCCGAATCTAAGGGATCAACAAATTACATGGATTTGGCTAAAGAATTAATTGCAAAACATATTCATGTTGATTAATTCGTTTTTCAAGAAATAATTTTTTTAAAGCTACGATTTCGTAAAATACATATGGCAAAAAATATAACTGGATTAGGCAGAGGTTTAGGTGCTCTAATAGATACCGACAACATAAACACCAACGGCTCATCATCAATCAGTGAAGTGGAGATGGATCAGATTTTTGCGAATCCGAATCAACCCCGTAGTCATTTTGATGAAGATGCTTTAACCGAATTGGCTTCTTCCATTCGCGAATTAGGGGTGATTTCACCCATCACACTTCGTAAAAACGATGATGGCACTTATTTAATAATTGCCGGTGAACGCAGGTTCAGAGCTTCAAAACTTGTCGGACTGCGGACTATTCCTGCTTACATACGAACAGCAGCCGATGAACAGGTTGTTGAGATGGCTTTGATTGAGAATATTCAACGTGAAGATTTGAATGCCATTGAAATTGCTCTGACATTCTATCGTTTGATGGAAGAATATAAACTGACACAGGAAAGATTAAGTGAACGTGTTGGTAAAAAACGTGCTACCATTGCCAATTATCTGAGGTTGCTCCGCCTGCCTGCCGAAATTCAAATGGGCATTAAAAATAAAAAAATCGACATGGGACATGCCCGTGCCATATTGGGTATTAACGACCCGGCAGTTCAGTTGCATCTCTACGAATCGATTGTCCAGAATGAATATACTGTACGTAAAGTAGAAGAACTGGTCAGGCTGTTTTTAGAAACCGGAAGTTTTGTTCCGAATGCTAAGGCTGTTGCCCCAAATCCTGTTAAGAGTCTTAAAGAATATGATGATTTAAAAAATCAACTCAGCAAAGTATTTGGAAAACGTATTGAATTTACCTGTAATCCTGCCGGCAAAGGGAAGATATCTATCCCTTTTACAAACGATGAAGAATTAACAAGTATTATGGAGTTGTTCGATAAAATTTAAAATTAAATTTTGTGAATAAAAACTCATACATACTGGTACTTTTAATTTTACTGATGTCGGCTGGTGTTCAGGCTCAGATAGATTCTATTAAAAATCAGTTGCCAAAAGATACCGTTGCCAGACTGTATGATAAAAAAATCGATAAAATTGAGGTTGTTCTGGTTCCTGATTCCCTGAAACCGAAAGCATTTAAACCGGATCCGCTGAAAGCGGTATGGATGGGAGTTATAATACCGGGGTATGGTCAAATACTAAATAAAAAGTATTGGAAGTTACCCATCGTATATGGCGCTTTTTTAGGTTGTGCCTATGCTATAACCTGGAATTCGGGTCGTTATCAGTCGTATAAAAATGCGTATTTTGATATTCTGAGGTATTCTTCGGATAAATCATACAGGGCAATCGTTGATAAGAATCACAGTGCTGTCAGTTTCTATCAGATTTTACCAAAAGGGTATGATATCAATGTTAATTATGGTGGAATTGAAGGATATACGCCGATTTTAAAAACTGCAATGGATGGTTCCCGCCGATACCGGGATTTAAGTGTCATCATCACGATTGCCTGTTATGCTCTGTCAATTGTAGATGCTTACGTGGATGCACAGTTATACGACTTTGATATAAGTCCTGATTTATCAATGCATATTCAACCTGCTTTGATGGTTAATAAATATGGTGTAAACAATACATTTGGTTTGCAATGTAGTATTAGTTTAAAATAGTTTGATTTTATTTGAAAACATATTAAAGATGAATTTTAAAGTCCTTATTTCTGTTGTATATTTGATGTTTCTGAGTTCGACAATTTGTTTATCACAAAACAAGAAAGTTGTGGTTGATGAAAAGTCAATAATGGACACAACATTAACTATTCCGGCAGAATTTAATAACACACTTGACTATATGCTCCAGTCATGGGTGATTCAACGAGCGAATACTTCAAACTGTAAATCAACAACTGATCTGGGCCTTGTCTCTGATTCGATTTATAAATTGAGGCTATCCAAAATGCCCTGTTTGATGGAGATGCCTTTTAATCCTACCGTTAAAGCTTATATCGATTTATACACCGTCCGTAAACGCCGTCAGGTGGAATACATGTTGGGAATGAGCAGTTATTATTTCCCTATTTTTGAACAAGTGTTAGGTGCGAATAATTTACCATTCGAATTAAAATATTTATCCATTATTGAATCTGCCCTGAATACCACCATTGTTTCACGTATGGGTGCTGCCGGATTGTGGCAATTAATGATTGGAACAGGAAGAATGTACGGGTTGGAAATTAATAGCCTGGTAGACGAACGATTATCTCCTGTTAAAGCGACAAACGCTGCCGCTCATTTTCTGAAGGATTTGTATTCAATTTACGGAGACTGGAATTTAGTAATTGCTTCTTACAATTGTGGTCCGGGAAATGTCAATAAAGCTATTCGAAGGGCAGGGGGGAAGAGAGATTATTGGGCCATTTATCCTTACCTTCCAAGAGAAACCCGGGGATATGTCCCGATTTTTATTGCTGCCAATTATACCTTAAATTTTGCTGCCGAACATAACCTGTGTCCAGCTATTGTAAATATGCCCGCTCTGACAGATACCGTGATGGTGCATCAACGAATTCACCTGGGTCAGATAGCAGCAGTTTTAAATCTTCCAATTGAGGAAGTGCGACTTCTAAATCCTCAATACCGAAGAGATTTAATACCGGGAGATATCAGACCCTATGCATTGTGTCTTCCTTTGAATTATGCCAATACTTTTATTGATAAGTTCAATGAAGTCGTTTCGTACAAAGCCGATGAATTGATTAATAACCGCCGGAGTGAAATAGAAATTCTTCAGGCTGCTTCCACCATTACTCCCGGAGGATATGGAAAGGTGATTTATTATAAAGTCAAGAGAGGTCAGACGATTGGTACAATTGCTGCCAATAACGGGGTTTCTGTTTCCAAATTAAAGAAATGGAACAACATTCGGGGTTCGAAACTTCGAACAGGTCAACGTTTGAAAATTATTAAATAATTATTCCCAATTGGATTATGGAAAAGCTCTTCTATTCTATTTCTGAGGTTGCTGTAATGTTTGAGGTAAATCAATCAAATCTGCGTTTTTGGGAAAAGGAATTTAAACAACTTAAACCGAAACGGAACGTAAAAGGTACCCGGTTTTATTCATCCGAGGACATTGCTCTGATTAAATCTATAATTTATTTAGTAAATGAGCAGAAACTTACTCTTGATGGCGTAAAGAGGAAACTAAGTCAAAAAAAAGATGCTGTAGCCAAACAAACAGAAGTTGTAGAAAGATTGAAATCTCTCAGAAAGGAATTGATGGGAATTTCTAATGCTCTCTCCTAAACGCTGAATTGAAATGTAAATCAAAATGTTCAACTTGATTAACCAAGACAATTAATTGCAGATATTTATCAATCATTTTGTTAATTTATAAAAGCTTCATTTCTGCGTCCTGGAAATTATTAATTATTATTTACTTAAGTATCCCATAAGCCAACCTATACATTTGAATTAATTTATTATCCTTTGATTTTGTGTATCTGTGGTTTTCTCTTTTGAATGAAAAATAACCATAAATATCAAATGAAAAACGTTCCGTTACTTATTGCATTCATTCTCTTCTCCTTCAGTATCCAACCTGTTTCAGCTATAAAAAGACCAAAGAATGTCATCTTTTTAATAGGTGATGGCATGGGGCTTGCTCAAATATATGCCGGAATGGTAGCTAATGGCAATAGTCTTCAACTTGAGCGTTGCACGTATAGTGGTTTTTCAAAAACATATTCAGCCAATAATTTTACAACTGATTCAGGTGCCGGTGGTACTGCCTTAGCCTGTGGAATTAAGACCAAAAACGGCATGATCGGTATGGGACCTGATTCTGTTGCTGTAGCATCAATTCTCGAACTATCTGAAAAGAATAAATTGTCGACAGGAATAGTTGTTGCCTGCGCGGTAACACATGCTACCCCCGCTTCATTTATCGCCCATCAGGTTAACCGGGATATGAACGAAGAGATTGCAACCGATTATCTGAAATCTGATATCGATGTATTTATTGGTGGTGGCAGGAAGTATTTTGAAGACAGAACCGATGGTCGTAATCTGACTAATGAATTAAAAGCAAAGAACTATCAGATTGCGTATGATTTGAATGCTGTTAAAGCCATAAAATCGGGCAAATTAGCCGGATTACTTTACGAAGATCAAAATCCGGGTATGCCCGAAAGAGGGTCAATGTTACCGGATGCTACCCTGGCAGCCATTGATATTTTAGCTAATAATAAAAAAGGATTTTTCCTGATGATAGAAGGTTCACAAATAGACTGGGCCGGGCATGATAATAATTCGGTGCAAATGATCAAAGAAGTCCTTGATTTCGATCAGACAATAGGACATGTCCTTGATTTTGCTAAAAAAGATGGAAATACATTAGTCATTATAACTGCAGATCACGAGACTGGTGGAATGACTATTTTAAATGGGAAATTCAACTCTGATAAAATGAATGCTCTGTTTTCAACAAAAAATCATTCGGGAGTCCCAGTACCTGTTTTTGCATATGGACCCGGTGCTGAAAATTTTTCAGGGTTTATGGAAAATATTAGTTTTAAAGCCAAACTTCAAAAACTTTTAAACCTTAAGAATTAGTATTCCAACTCGATATTCCGTATTTGTTGAACCCCGGTTCATTAACTTACTACTCTACCTTTTCTCTGGAAAGTATTAAGATAATTAATTGGGTTTATTTTTTTGATATATTCAATGCTAATCCTGGTTCCCTAATGAGATTTGATGAATCGGGACAGTTGGAATCGGACAATGTTAGTGCTGTATTTAAAAGCCAAAAAACGTGCTACTTTTTATTTTTTTACTTCAAAAATCGACTATTCCTCCATACCACAATGTCCATGCAGAAAGTTTCAAAGCAAATGATTTGGAAAGACAACTTCAAAGCTTGTTTTAATCCGATCAGAACTATCTTAAAGCCTTCTTATACAAACTCTCATAAATAGTAAATAAATCGAAATACGGTCATTTATATAGCTCTCAGCATTGACTCTTGATATGATTTATTTTCAAGTGGTTTTAAACAATACATTCTACAATAAAGAAAATTGCAGTTTAATAAAATTGGAGTCATCTTCATTTATTTTTCTTCTTAGTCACAAAAATAGATTTCAAATTTGAAGTTCCTATTCAACTGGCAGTGCTTACAAAAAAAGACGTTAATGGAAATTCCATTAACGTCTTTTTTTGTAAGCATTTTATGTTTTACTTCAAGCCAAGTTTTTTCTTAACAAGTGGAGTTACATCGTTCGATTTAGGCGATTGATAAATGATACTTTGAGTGCTTAAATCAAAAATATACAAATAACCGTTTTCACTACCTACTTCATTAATCGCTTTTTTCACTTTGTCAATAACAGGAGTAAATAACTCTTGTTGTTTCTTGCGTAAATCTTCACTTGCGGTCTGATTAAATGTTGAGATACGTTGTTCAAGATCAGAAATTTCACCTTGACGTGCTGATTTAATGCTCTCTGGCATTGTAGCTTGTTTTTCCTGAAATTCTTTTACTTTTGCGTAATATTCTTCACGCATTTTGACCAATTCTTTTTCCCATTGAGTTTGTAAATCACCGACTGTTTTTTCAATGACTGTGCGTTCCGGCATAATTGTCAGAATCTCCTGAGAATTTACGTGACCTAACTTAACTTCTTGCGCCATTAAACTAAATGGAAGTGCGCAAAGTAATACTAATGCAATTTTTTTGAACATGTTTTGTTTATTTTGAGTTTTTATTATTTTGTAATGGGTTGCAAATTTAAATAATTATTTTGAATATCCCAATTTTTGGAGAACAACGTCGCTAATATCTAGTTTTGGCGATGTGAAAATAACACTCATTGATGAGCTCTTATCAAAAACGAGTTCAAGATCCTTCTCTTTACTTATATCTTGTATCGCTGTATATACTTCATCCTGAATCGGTTTCATCAAGCTCTGCCGTTTTTTAAACAGTTCGCCTTCAGGTCCAAAGTAGCCGCGTTTTAATTCCTGTACCGCTTTTTCTTTTCCAACAATTTCTTCTTCACGTTTCGCTTTCATATCTTCCGAAAGAAATACCAGCTCAGTCTGATAGTTTTTATACATTTTCTGAACTTCCAGCATTTGAGCATCAACATCCGACTGCCATTTTTTGGATATCTGATTCAATTGATCGTTTGCTGTTTCATAGGCAGGAATATTTTTCATAATATATTCCATATCTACCATCGCAAATTTCTGAGCATTTCCGGCAAAAGTAATCCCAAGTAACAGGCAGAGCGCAATAATTAGTTTTCTCATTTTTTTATTTTCTTTTAAAGGTTAGAACTCCAATTTTTAATTGATGTTGTCTTTACAAATTCTTTGCCAAAAAATAATTGAAATGCATTTACTTATTTTGATAAATGCTCTTTTTGTTTTAAACCGGATAATCCCGTTTATAATTCTTGTCCTAAGACGAAGTGAAATTGACTTCCGCTTCGGGTACCGTTGATTTTATCAAATCCATAACCCCAATCGATTCCCATCATACCAAACATTGGAAGAAAGATACGAACACCGACTCCGGCAGAACGTTTTAAATCAAACGGATTATAATCGGACATTTTATTAAAACAATTACCTGCTTCTACAAAAGTTAAAGCATAAATGGTTGCCGATTGTTCCAGAGATAAAGGATAACGTAACTCCATGGTGAACTTGTCATATAAGTATCCAACATTTGCAGAGGTTTTTGAGTCATATGGAGTCAACGAACCGCTTGTGTACCCACGCATTGCAATGTAATCGGTACCGTAACTGGTATAACTTGACATTCCGTCACCACCCATATTAAATGTCTCAAATGGAGATCGAGCGTTTTTGTTGTACTCTCCCAAATAAGAGAACATGGCTCTACTCATTAATATCAGTTTGTTGTCAGGTGTTAATGGTGTAAATGTCTTTCCGGTAAAAGTCCATTTATGATATTCAAGCCATCTGTATCTGTCGGCACTTGTCATCGTTGCATCCGAATATGATTTTCCACCAATTTTTCCACCATTTAAAACCGAGTAAGGTGGAGTGATTTTTAATCCCAGAGAGAATGACGAACCTGAACGGGTAAAAATCGGATTATCGATCGAGTTACGACTTAAAGTCAGATTTAAACTTAAGTTGTTGTAATTACCATCAGTTAATGGTGGCAGGTATAACCAGTTTTTAAGCATAAATAATTGATACGATACTTCACCCTGGAAAACAAAATAATCATCCGGCCAACTTAAACGTTTACCATAACCGAGTGAAGCACCAATTGTACGCATGTATTTGTTTGGATCTATTTCACTTTGATATAAGGTGCTGTAGCTGCTGCTGGAATTTCCATACCCATAGCTGCTTGCCAATGAATTGATATAATTTGAAGAACTGGCAGCATAACGACTACTTACATCCGATTGTGTGGAGTAATAAATCGAAGAGGACAGCGAGTTTGGACGTTTACCTCCCAACCAGGGTTCTAAAAATGACAGACTTACCGATGAGTACGATTGACCGTTCGTTCGACCGTTTATTGTCAGAGTCTGGCCTTCTCCCTGGGGTACTATCCGATAGGTAGCCGGACGGAATATGTTTTGTATAGCGAAATTGCTGAATTTTAATCCAATACTTCCGACAACACCTGTTGATCCCCAACCGGCTGAAAATTCTATCTGATCACTTCCCTTTGTTTCAAGTTCATAATTGATATCTACTGTACCATTTTCCTGGTCAGGCAGAATGTCCGGTTTGATCTTTTCAGGATCAAAATGTCCCATTTGTGCCAATTCACGCAAAGAACGCATGATATCTTCCTGACTGTATAATTGTCCTGGTTTTGTACGTAATTCGCGTCGTATAACGTGTTCATAAACCCGGGTGTTTCCTTTGATTCCTATTTCATTAATTGTTGCGGGCTTCCCTTCATAAATACGCATTTCAAAGTCGATTGAATCATTTGAAACCTGAACTTCAACAGGATCTACATTGAAAAATAAATAACCACGGTTCTGATAAAGTTTGCTGACAGCATCGTCATCGGTTGACAGTCTTGCCATCAAATTTTTGTGATTATAAACTTCCCCTTTTTTAACTCCTAATATGGTATTCATATAGTCATAAGGATAAATCGTATTTCCAATCCACTTTATGTTTCGGTAATAATATTTTTTACCCTCGTTTATTTTAATATACACGTTTACTGTTTTGTTATCAAAAGTAACTACACTGTCCGATGCGATAAAGGCATCACGATAGCCAATTTCATTATATTTGTCGATCAGTGCAATTTTGTCTTTTTCATATTCTTCACGCACAAACTTTTTAGTCCTGAAAAAGTTCCGCCAATTATGGTCATTGGTTTTTTTCATTGCCTTGTTGATTTGATTATGAGTCAAAACAGTATTTCCAGAATAAATAAGTTGATGAATTTTTGTTTTGAGTTTCTTATCTACATTTATATCCACTATAACAAAGCCCGATTTTTTTGGATCATTTCGTTGATATACATTTACTACGACATTTAAAAATCCCTTTTCTTCCAGGAATTTATCAATGACTTTCTTGGCTCTGTCCGAAATGTTTGGAGTTATCTGGTTTCCTTTAATGATCACGATTTTTACTTCAAGTTCTTCGATCTCGGATTTTTTCAACCCGACATAATTCACTTCAGATACCCGCGGACGTTCTTTCAATGAAATGTTTAACCAAACCTTTCCATCTTTGATTTTTGTGGCAAGTATTTTTACATCTGAAAAAAGCCCTTGTTTCCAAAACCTTTTTACTGCTTTGGTTATTGCATCCCCGGGAACATTAACAATATCTCCGACAGCTAAACCTGAAAAACCGATTAGTACAAAATCTTCGTAATTTCCGGCACCCGTTACAGTTATTGCAGCAATTTCGTACTTTGGCGTAGAATTGCTGTATTCAATAATTGGCAAGATGGTCGAATCTTTTACTGTGGTTGTTTGTGCTCCAAGAACTTGGCTTAAAATAATCAACAAGGTTAAAGAAAAAAACGTTTTGTAGTGCATAATTTATTTGTGGAGTGTTGTGCGTTGCTGATTTGGTTTAATTATTTACCAAAGCGACGTTCACGTTGTTGAAATTCATAAATTGCTTGATATAAATTTTCTTTTCGGAAAGCAGGCCAATGTGTCTGAGTAAAATATAACTCAGTATATGCTATTTGCCAAAGTAAAAAATTACTAATACGTATTTCTCCACTGGTTCTTATTAATAAATCAGGATCAGGAATTGATTTTGTTGTCAAATGATTGCTTATCAATTCATCATTTATATCATCCACAGTGTACTTACCGACCTGAATTTCACTGCATATTTCTTTCAAAGCCTTCGTTATTTCCCAACGTGAAGAATAACTCAATGCTAATACTAATGCAAGGCCTGTGTTTGAAGATGTTGTAGCAATACAACGTTGAAGTTTCTCTCCTCCTTTGCCTGGTAATCTGCTTAAATCGCCAATCGCCACTAACCGAACGTTATTTTTATTCAAAACAGGAGTTTCTTTTTCAATAGTATCTATTAATAATTCCATTAATGCATCAACCTCCGATTGTGGACGATTCCAGTTCTCCGTCGAAAAAGCGTAAAGAGTTAAGTATTCAATGCCAATTTCAGCAGCTGCTTCAGTCGTTTCACGCACAGAAGTAACACCATTTTGATGTCCGAAAATTCGATCGTAACCCCGTTCTTTTGCCCAACGTCCATTGCCATCCATTATGATCGCTATGTGCTTTGGTAAACGTGTTTTATCTAATTTATCTTTGTATAATGGCATGTATCTGTTCTCTTTTCGTGACTTAATGACTGTTTTTAATACCTGAAGAATTTAAGCAATCGCAATGTTTTTTCCAAATGTCAAAACCAATACCGACAGTTAGGGTTGATAAAAAATCATTGTTGAACGGGTTCGATCCGTTTAAATTATTTTTGTTATTCAACTCAGCAATATTTTCCAGGTTATCCGCCAGTAATAACCTTGTTGTCCATTGAACATTCAGGTTCCAGCGGTTGCCTAATTTTACTTTCATCCCAAGTCCAAAAGGAATACTTAGAGTGAGCTTTTGGGCACTTATGTTCGTTGAGTCTTTTTGGTTCATTCCATTATAAGACATTATCCCCACACCAGCAAAAATATAAGGTGAAAATATTTTGCTATACTGTTTGTATTCATTTTTCTCTAAATCGAAGAAGTTAAATTCTCCGGTCAGATCAAATGATTTTACAGGGTTCTCAACGATTTCAGTTAAGTTGTTAAATTCATTAAAAGTACCTTTAATCTTTGTACTGCCAAATTCAGCCTTTAGTGCAATCCGGGGGTTAAAGCGATATCTGAAATAAGCCCCGTAACTTAATTGAGTGGAATTAAAAACAACACTGTTTGCATCCCCTAAATAGTAAGCACCTCCGCCCGAAATGCCAATTTCTGCCCTGTATTCATCCAGTTCTAATTCTTGTGATGAAACATAAATTGATAAGAGACAAAAAACGCCTAAAAAAAATAATCTAATTAGTTTTAATTTCATATTGTTTCTATGAGAATAATTAATTAGACTTAAACGGGTTTTTTGCGTTTTAATTTTATCAACTCTATCAATAACCTGCAACAAAAGTAGTGATAATCTTTTAATGATGATAAATTGGCCTTTAACTCGTGCCTTTATTTAACATTAAATTGCAAAATTAGTGAGTTAGTAGTATATCGAGTTTCATGTTTGATAAATAAGTTAATTTACTACTACTAAGAATACATTTGAAGGGCTAAATTTTCTTTTCGTGTCATTTCCAAACGTAATTCCGGCGTTTTATCATCCTGTCCGCATAAATGTAAAATCCCATGAATTATAATTCGTTTCAGTTCATTCTCAAAACTCACATTAAATTCTTCAGCATTGCTTTCAACAGTTTCTAAACTGATAAATAGATCGCCTGAAATAAATTCACCCTGAGAAGTATCAAACGTAATTATATCTGTAAAATAATCATGTTTTAAATATTTTCTGTTTACTTCCAGTATACGCTCGTCTGTACAGAAAATGTACGCAATTTCGCCCGTCTTCTTTCCATATACACCCGCTGTGTCTTTTATCCAACGGGTTATTTTTTGTTTAGACAGAACTGGAAGTTTTACTCCTTCTGCAATAAATTGTATCATTTTAATTTGATTCTGTTTCTGTTTGTAACTAGTGAAGTGTCTATAATGCCTGTTTAGTGATCGTGTAGAATGCTTGTTCCTTTAATGAAAAAACAGATAACCCAGCAGAATAGCAGCCGTGATCCCCGCTAAATCGGCTATCAACCCACAAACAATGGCATACCGGGTGTTTTTTATTCCAACCGAACCAAAGTAAACAGCTATAATATAAAATGTTGTGTCCGTTGATCCCTGAATAATACTCGAAAGCCGACCGACAAATGAATCAGCGCCATGCAATTGCATGGTCTGCAGCATCATTCCGCGTGATCCGCTTCCGCTTAACGGTTTCATAAAAGCAGTAGGCAGTGCATCTACAAATTCGGTGTTGATGCCTGATAGTCCGACCAACCACCTTATTCCATCGGTCAGGAAAGTGAGTGCACCTGAAGCCTGAAACATACCGATGGCTACCAGAATCGCTATTAAGTAGGGGATAATGCCTATGGCTACATGAAATCCTTCTTTTGCCCCTTCAATAAACGAATCGTATACATTCACTTTTTTCTTTAAAGCCATTAGTATAAACGAAATAATAATGGAGAAAAGGATAAAGTTTGCAGCAAAACTCGAATACTTAGCTATTTGTTCTTTGGGTAATCCGCTTAGAAAATAAATAATAGCAATGATAAGCGCGATTAATCCCCCTAAAGTCCCAACAACAACCTTATTGAACAAATTGATTTTCTGTACAATGGCCACGCTGATCAGACCGGTTATAAAAGCAATAAAGGTGGCTAACAATATAGGGATAAATATATCGGCTGGATTTGCTGCATGCATTTGTGCCCGGTACACCATGATACTTATCGGAATAAGGGTTAAACCGGCAGTATTCAGTACTAAAAATAATATCATTGAATTGGACGCTGTATCCTTATCGGTATTCAACTCCTGCAACTCTTTCATTGCTTTTAGTCCCATTGGAGTGGCAGCGTTGTCGAGTCCCAGCATCGTGGCCGACAAATTCATAAATATGCTCGTGGTAGCCGGATGACCTTTCGGTATTTCAGGAAATATCCTGACGAAGAAAGGTGCAACCATCCTTGATAACCGCTCCAGTACTCCTCCTCTTTCGCCAATTTTCATGACTCCCAACCAAAGAGAAAGGGCACCTGTTAAACCCAGTGATATCTCAAATCCATTCTTGGCTGAGCCAAATGCGGCATTCATTATCTCTGAAAAAATCTGTGAATTACCAAAGAAAATTGTTTGCACGCATGCTACAACAAAAGCAATGACTAAAAAGGCAATCCAGATATAGTTTAGTATCATATTTATTTTATATCGGTAGAAATTATCTTACAAGGTAGCTTACTTTCTGTTTATTCAGAATGTCTACAAAAGTACATTTTTTTTTGTTTTGCTCATCATATAAACTTCCCGAACAATTAAATGTAGCTTTATCATTCAAATAAACAGGATATTATTTTCTTTTTTAGTTTGTATTCTGTTTAAATACTGCATTGAAAAAAGTAATGATATTTTAAATCAATCAGAAATAAAAACATGTCTGACATCAACCCTATTCCATCGTTGAAACCTTCATAAAAAGATTCCAGAATACAAATGAATAAAAAATATACTTTCATGTAATCCGATTTGTTAGTTACTCACACCTGAAATGGAACTTAAAAATGTTAAATTTAAATTGTCAAAATAAAAACGCATATTTATATGTCTTAATGATAGTATTATTCGTATATTTGCAGACGATAGTATGTTTAATAACATATATAATATCATAAGGTATAAATAAAATGATATATGGAATCAATCTGTAAGTATAATAAGCCTGATTGTTACGGTACAAAAGAACTTGATTTCTTACTGGAATTAAGTTCATTGTTAAGTAATAAGGAGATAAATCTGGATGAAGTGATTGGAATATTAGCCGGCCACTTGAATGCAGAACGTATTATTCTGACCGTTTTGAATCGCGAAAATTCAAATATTGTGATCGAAGGATCCTATGGAATTACCGAGTCGGAACGTATGAAGGCAGTTTATCAGATTGGACAGGGGATTATTGGTCAAGTGATTAAGGATGGCTTAACCATTATGATACCAAAAATAGCCATGTCGGAAGAGTTTTTGAATTTAACTCATGCCCCAACAGCAATTGACGGCGTAGATGTTTCGTTTATTTGTACCCCGATCCGATATAAAGATGAAAATATAGGAACATTAAGTTTTCATAAAGTATATATAGGTGCTGTCTCGTTTGATTATGATGTGCGTTTGCTCAAAATAGTAGGCTCAATGATTGGCAGGACTATGCGTCGCAGACAGGAATATGCTGAAGAAATGGAACAGCTACGCAACGAAAATAATAATCTGCGGGGAGAACTACGTAACCGGATTATGCCTGATAAGATAAAAGGCAATTCGAGTAAAATGAATGAGGTGTTTTCATTAATCGAAAGCGTGGCTACTACCGATGCAACTGTGTTGATACGTGGTGAAAGCGGTGTCGGGAAAGAACTGGTGGCCGATGCCATACATTACAACAGTTTACGAAAAGGAAAACCATTTATTAAAGTGAACTGTGCAGCTTTACCGGAGAGTCTGATTGAAAGTGAATTGTTTGGTCATGAAAAAGGATCGTTTACCGGTGCTACTGTTCAACGCATTGGACGGTTTGAAGCAGCGAATGGGGGAACTATTTTTCTGGATGAATTCGGAGATATTCCGGCTTCGACACAGGTAAAACTTCTCAGGGTTTTGCAGGAGAGGGAAATTGAACGTGTAGGCAGTACCAAACCCATCAAAGTTGATGTACGAATTCTTTGTGCAACCAACAGGAATTTAGAAGATTTAATATCAAAGGATCTGTTCCGCGAAGATTTGTATTATCGGATCAATGTATTTCCGGTGTATATACCCTCATTGCGTGACCGGATTAATGATATTCCTGTTCTAACCGACTTCTTTATCGATAAATTCAACAAACGTCATGGTAAGAATATTAAACGTATTACTGCTTCGGCAATTGACACTCTGATGGTTTACCACTGGCCGGGGAATATCCGCGAGCTGGAAAACTGTATTGAAAGAGCCTGTATCCTTAGTCCTGATCAGGTAATACGTACGCATAATCTGCCCGCTTCCCTGCAGACTGCAGCTTCCACCGAAACTATGCAATCGGGTACTCTGGACACAATATTGGATAAAATGGAAAAGCAGATTATTATGGATGCACTCATCTCCTGTAAGGGAAATAGTGCCAAAGCTTCCGAGCATCTCGGAATTACCGAACGAATGATGGGAATACGTGTGAAGAAATATGATATTGATACCCGGAGGTTTAAGCTGTAAGAATAAAGAAGGAGTAAGAGGTAATTAAAAGATTTACTATTTATTCATTTACTATTTACTATTTAAGACTAAGAAGTAACATTCTCAACAAATCAACTTAATCAACTCAATCAACTTAATCAACCCAATCAACTTAATCAACTTATCACCCAATTACTTAATCAACCAATTAACCAAACAACCAATCAACCAATCAACGAATGAATATTTCCTTCGAATACTGTGATTATGAGAACCCAATGCATTTAGAAGCACTGGTAGGTTTGCTGAATCATTATATGACCGATCCAATGGGTGACGCACTTCCTTTGAATAAATTGAAACAGCTTCGATTGGTCGATGGGCTTGCCAATCACCCTTCGGCACTTGTGCTTTTTGTATTGTATGATGGTGAAATTGCAGGCCTGACCACCTGTTTTATTAATTTTTCTACTTTCAAGGTGAAGTCATACCTATATGTTCATGATATTATCGTGTATGCCGGTTTCAGAGGGAAAGGATTGGGGAAAGCTCTAATGGTTCAATTGATTGAACTATCCCGGGAACGTGATTATTGCAAAATTACCCTTGAAGTCCGCGAAGATAACATCCTTGCTCAGGGATTATACCACAGCCTGGGTTTTGATGCATGTACTCCCGGTATGCTTTTCTGGACTAAGAAATTGTAGATGTGATGTCATTTGTAGTATGAAGTATCAGAAAATATTTATATATCAAATACGAAAATATGAAGATAGCCATTCCTGTAGTAGATAAAGAGTTGCAAAGAAATCACATTGCGGGTAGTTTCAATGTCATTGGATTCATCTGTATTTATGATACTGAAATACATGTAGGTCGTTGGATGAAAACACTCGATCTGGCTCCCAATATGGGCGAATTGCTCCCGGCTCTCGAACTTGAAAAAGTATCTACCGTCATATCCAGTCAGGTTCAACCAATGGCATTAAAGGTGCTGGTTAATAAAGGATTTCGTGTCTATAAATCTATTGGTAATTTATTGGACGAAAATATTGGAAAGTTTATAAACAACGAACTGTTTCCTTTCGATATGGAAGCTGCTATGACTAATACTGCTGTATGTGGAGGCTCTTGTGCTGTTTGCAATACGGATTGTGCAGAGGAAAAGTAATTGATGAGTTGATTGATCGGTAAGTTGTTTAAAACACAAAAATCTGTCACGCAATTGTAAATTGTAAATGAATAAATTGTAAATATAAAAGATGAGCCTGCAAAACGCAATTAATTTTATATCAATGGTCGACTCGGATGGTGATTTCCGGAAGTCATTGTATACTGCTAAAACTCTTTCGGAGTTAATAGAAATACTTACTAAACAGGAAATGGCTTTTACACTCGATGAAATTGAAGATGCTTTTAATGTCCTTTTACTTAAATGCCAGACCTATGAACAGGCAGGTCGGGTAAACGAAGTGAAAGCCTGGTTTTATTGTTTTAAACGATGAATTATAAGATGTTTTCAGTCTGATAAATGTCCGAATATTTACTGCTGATTTAAGTTTATGAATGTCAATTTTCAATGGCACTGCATTTATCAGGTCCCAGAATTCTCCATCTGGTTTTTCCATTGAAGAGTGAGCAATAAAAACGTAGACGGTTTATACCATCGTATGATCGGATTGATTATTAAATTTAAAATCTTAAAAGTTTCTTTCCTCTTTTTGATTCTTTCATTCCAAGTTCATATTCATTTCTGAGAATTTTAGTCCGATCAAAACTGACTCAAAGATGAGTTTCCGGATTAACTATATGAAAATCCCAATCGAATTCTTCATTCAAAAAGAACATAACATAAAATATTCCTGAAATATAGACAACTACTTTTTAATTAAGTAATTGTAGATATTTAATGTTTTTTTTTATTCATCTTCATAAGCTTAAATTTCAGCGTTCAAATAATTGTTAATTGTTCATTACTTACTTACCTACCTACAGAATAATTATCTATTCTCATTGTTCAATCATTTACCATTACCATTCTTTTTAGAAAACATGGATCTACAAAAGTGTTTTTGTGGTTGACTAATTTTTGATTGATGACTTTGTAATTTACTTCTAAATTTTTACAGTATTAATTACTAATTCTTGCACCATATCTCCAGCATCAATTAGGATTAAATCAAGGCTGACAGTAAAAGTGAAATTCTTCGAATACAACCGGTTATTTTAAACAGGATTATCAAAAAGTAAAAAGTAAGAATTTTAATAATTCAGCCATCTTCTGTTCTGGTTTGCCATACAATACGGTATTGTTTCGTTCCTATCCGGTTTTAAGTATAAAAAAAATAAAAATTATTCAAATACAAAATAATTACAGTAATAAAATAAACTTTTTATTTTCTATTTTATGAGTATATTATCTCTGCTTTATGAGTGCATTTTGACTGTTTTTATCAAAAATGAAATAAAAACCAACGGTGAAGGGAATGCGGACCAAAAAGAAGGAAAATGATTAAATTTCAGGGATTTGAAATGGGTAGAAAAGACATTTAACAAAGAGTTAATAACAATGAGTATAGAGTCATGAACAAAGAACTAAGAGTATAGAACAATGAACAATGAACCAAGACAAGGAATCAAGATATAAGAACGCAGAACAAATAACACGAAACACAGAACACAGAACACGAAACACGGAACACGGAACACGGAACGCAAAACACGGATCGCCTTTTAAATCTCAGCAGCCCTTTTTTCCACGAGGTCCTTTATTTCCTGAATGCCTGTTTCCATTGCTTGTAATTCAGCTGTTGAAGGTGTGCGGTATCCAAAACCTTCCAGCGAACAAATAGCTTCAAATTTACCAACTAAAATACTGGTTTGTTTCATGCTTTCGGTAAGTTCCGGATCGAATTCGAGTGCTTCCTTATAAAGTGCAATGGGCATATGATGGGACGCATGCCAGTCGTAACGTGCCATTAGGGCTACAAAATACTTCTCATGACTCAGAACTGCAAAATCGTATAGCAGGTCATTATCAAAACGGGAGTTTTTATTATACAGGCTTTTTTGAAAAGCTGTAAAGAATCCATTGGCATATTGCAAACACGATAATGAATGTTTGCGCATTTCCGGATCGGGGACAATAGTTGCATCCATGATTTATAATTTTAAAATTTACAATTGAAAACAGTGTGATTCTTTTTGGTGTAGACAGAGGCATACAGATTGAATAGTTCTTCCTTCGTAAGCGTCCTTTTAAGCCTGTCGGCAGTTTCTTTTACTATCTCGATCAAATCGGAACAGGCTTCCTCATTTACCGGTAAATGTGCTTCTTCCAGAAAATGTACGATGGTTGATTTGCCACTATGTTTGCCAATGACAAATTCCTGTTCTTCACGCCCTATGCTGGCAGCACGAATAAGTTGGTAGGTATTCCTGTTTTTCAACAGACAGCGTGTATGAATTCCACTCTCATGGCTCAACACTAAACTGCCGGTTATTGGTTTATTCTCACTGATCGAACGTTTAGATACTCCGGCAACATAGGCACACATTTCAGCAAAGTGTTCGGTGTGTAATGTTGATGGTACTCCGGCACTTAATTCCAATGCCATAGCCACTTCTTCCATAGCAGCATTTCCTGCTCTTTCTCCAAGTCCGTTAATGGTGGTACTCAGGCAAGTTGCTCCGGCCATAAATGCAGCCAGAGTGTTGGCAGTTGCCATTCCCAAATCGTTGTGTGCATGAATCTCAAGAGGAAGAACTTTTTCGACACTACGGACAGATTTTACCATTTTAATTATACTGATTGGGTTAAGCAGACCCACGGTATCGGCTAACCTGACACGTGAAGCTCCAAAAGCTCCGGCAGCACATACGAATTCTTTTAAAAAACCGGCCTCTGCACGCGAAGCATCCTGAGCACCAATGGTGACATATCCGAACATCGGTGAAGCAAAATCGATAAGTTCTTTCAGTTGTTGAATGACCCAGGTTTTATTTTTCCCCATCGCATTCATTAAGATGTCAGATACAGGATAGGATATATGTACCCCGTCTGTTCCTGCTGATTTAGCACTCCGGATATCATTCCTGGTAGCCCTGCACCAGGATAATGTTTTGAAATCAAATCCCATAGCGCAGAGTGTACGGATATCCTGAATTTCAGTTTCACCCATGGCAGGTGTCCCTATCTCAATTTCAGGGACCCCGGCTCCATTCAGCAATGCAGCAATGCGGATCTTCTCCTGAAGAGAAAATACGACTCCGGGAGATTGTTCTCCGTCACGTAGGGTGGTATCGATGAAATAGGGTGAATTCATTTTGTTCCGATATTTTATAAGCAGTCATAAAAACTGATGAACCATGATAATTATGATAATTATGAAAGTTTGAAGTTTTATGCAACTATTCAACTATTTACTAAATACTTTTCAGCTTTTATGACTCTTATTCGGGTTATCATTTTTAATCTGCAATTGAATACTTCTCGCAGAGTTCGTCACTTTCAAGTGAATCGAATATTTCATCAATCACTGATTCCGATTCTACACCACCATACCAAAAATTATTTGGATGAATGACCATTACAGGTCCTTGTGTGCATACGTTCAGACAGGCAGTTGTGCTGACAGCGACATCCATGCCACGGTCTGAGGCTTCTTCCGATATATACTGAAGCAATGAACTTGCTCCTTTTTTGTTACATGCACCTTGTGCATCTCCCGCAACACGAAACGAGTTGCATACCAAAATGTGATATTGAGGTTTTTTCATTTTATGATTGATAATAAATTTATAATTTTAATAAGTTTTTAAATCCGGCAATTGTAAATGAATAAATTGTAAATTTATCAGCCGCATCCCTGTGCAGTTCCTTTACATCCACTTCCACATTTGAATGCATCGGGTTTAGCCATTGAACGAATTACTTTGTTGTTGTAAATACCTTCCAGTCCTTCATCGATCAATCCTGTCATTTCCACAACGTGTATGCCACAACCTGTTAGCATGGCTTTGGGGTTCTCACCGACACCACTGACCAGCAACGCTCTGCAATCTGTCAGGCTGCGTGCCAGGTTAAGCCATCGTTCGTCACCTTTTCCCTTTGGTGGGGTATTACGAACTTCAACGAGCTTATAGCCGTTTTTGGTCTGTTCGAAAATGTATAGATGAACTGCTTCTCCCAAATGCAGATTCACCAGTAATCCTTCGTTAGTACCTATGGCCACATAAGGTCGTTTGTCTGTCTCGAGCACTTCAGCCCTCGAAGAGTATTCTTTCAGCAATACGTGTGTGTCACTTAAGTCCTGTCCAAGCAATCCGGCTGCATCTGCACGGCAGCGGGCACAATGACTCATGATCTTGAGGTATTTTGATGATAGGTTCCTTACCCTGAATATCATTTTAGCATCCGGCTTTGGAACTTCCACAAATGGTGTCTCAGCAGTTGGGATAAGAGGAATACAGTTAATCACATCAGCTCCCAACTCGGCACATTTTTGTGCCACTTCAGGAATATGGTCTTCATTCACACCCGGAATGATGATTGAATTTATCTTTACCGTAATACCGCGGGCTTTTAGTTTCGGAATACAGGCCAGTTGACGTTCCAGTAAAATAGCAGCTCCTTCTTCTCCCCGGTATATGCGTTTTTCAAACCGTACCCATTTATAAATCTTAGCCGTGATAGTCGGGTCGATCGCATTGATGGTGAGGGTGACGTGTGAAACTCCCAGATCGGCAATTCTGTCTATGTAAGGTTCCAGGTTTAATCCGTTTGTTGAAAGACAGAATATCTTATCCGGAAAAGCATCATGTACACGGCGCATTGTCTCCAGTGTTTCTTCTGCATTAGCAAACGGATCGCCGGGACCTGCAATGCCGATTACTGCCAGATTCTCAATACGTGTATCCAGTTCTTTCAGATAATCGACTGCCTGAAACGGTGCAAGTACTGATGAAGTGACACCCGGACGGCTTTCATTCACACAATCGTATTTACGGTTGCAATAATTACACTGGATATTGCATTTTGGAGCTACAGGCAGGTGAACACGTGCATTGGTATGCTTTGCTTCTTCATTGAAACAGGGATGTGCCTGTTTTCTTTCTTCTGTCATTTCCATATTCTTCTTGTATTAATGATTTACTATTGTGGTTTTCATACACTCTGAATTCTTGCTCTAATCAATAGTAAATTGTAAATGAATAAATTGTAAATTATAGATATTTATACCCTATCGGCGAGTTCTCCTGTTTGAATTCAATCAGTGCGTTTACTACCAGATCAAAAAGTTCCTGTGTACCACGATACCCGATCTGATGAATACGCGAAGCACCGAAACGATCGTGAATGGGAAATCCCAGTCGTACCAGCGGTATTTTACGTTCACGGGCAATATAATAACCTTTGCTGTTGCCGATTAAAAAATCTGGTTTGAAGTTTTCTGCTTCTTCACGCAACGTTTCGAAGTCGGCTCCTTTTTTATAGAATGTTTCTACACCTATTTCGTGTAACCAGTCGGCCAGTGCTGTGACAAAATCCTCTTCACCGTATAACATGGCTTTTTTACCAAATACGTATTTATGGGCATCCACATACGCATCGACCAATCGTCCCCGTTCTTTTCTGTGTTTTTCTGGAATCTCTTTACCGCTAAGAGTCTTAAATGCTTCGATCATTCTATCGGAAGCTTCAATACCAATGGGTAACGGCATTTGATAATTCTTTATATACAGCTCAGATTCCAGCCATTCGCCGGCTGACTGAATAGAACCTATATCCTTGGTCCGACTTACTCCTTTGTTAAAAACATTACCGAATTCAATTACTGCTTTTGAATTTCCAATACGTGTTATCTTCCAGACAGGAGTTCCTCCTGATGGAATTAACTGATATTCGGAAGTATATTCGTTATCGAGGGTCTCACTGTAATCAGGAAAAAGGGTGTATTTCAATCCGAAATCATCCATCAATTCTTTGAGGTATCGAATGTCGGCAGGAGTTACCATTCCGGGAATGATAGTAATCGAATTATCTGTTTTCTCAAACTCAGCCAGGGTCTTTACAGTTGCCAACACCGTATTGTAATATCCTTCGGCATGACTTCCGCAATAACTTGGAGTGGAAGCATGAATAAATGTTGGCAGGTTTTTTTCCAGTCCTTTGTATGCTTCACAATAAGAACGGATATGTCCGGGAATGTCTTCACCGATAGTTTCCGACAAACAGGTTGAAGCGATTCCTATAACGGTCGGTTTATATTGTTTAATGATATTGTCTATTCCGGCAATGAAGTTTCTGCTACCACCGAAAACTGTTGATTCTTCACTGAAATTACTTGAAGCAATATCAACAGGCTCTTTGTAATGACTGATCATATACCGGCGTATGTACGTAGCGCAACCCTGACTGCCGTGAATTAACGGAACGCAACCTTCAATGCCTTTGAAAACCAGTGATGCACCTAAAGGAGCACATAGTTTGCATGAGTTGCGGGTGGATGTATATGTTTTAGTGTCGACCATCTTATTTACTATTTAACTATTTACCATTAACTATTTACCCGGAAATTCAAACCTTTCAAACCCTTCAAACCTTTCAAACCCTTCAAACCCTTCAAACTTACTTCGTAAACTTCCACACCGGACTCATTGCCGTGGCATAGATCTCTTCTGCAAAATTGAGCATCCCTTCATATCCTGCCAGTGGTTCTTTCCGTTCGTGGTTGTGATCGCAGAATCCAAGTCCTATTTTATGTGCTATGGGCCGTTCTTTTACACCGCCGATAAATATGTCGGCATGTTTTTCTTTTACAAAATGGGATAACTCCACAGGATTCGAATCATCAACAATGATAGTTCCTTCATTGCAAAGTTGTTTGATTAATTCATAATCTTCGGTAGTCCCGGTTTGTGAACCTACAATTACCGATTCAACACCTATGAGTCGCAATGCCTTGACCAATGAAATGGCTTTGAATGCACCACCGACATAGATGGCTGCTTTTTTTCCTGTTAACCGTTCCTTATACCAGGCCAGTTGCGGCATCAGCCGTGCAAATTCTTCCTTTACCATCTGACGGGCTTTCTCCATCATATCATCATCTTTGAAAAAACGGGCTACATCGTATAATGCATCACTCATATCTTCAATACCAAAATAAGAAACACGCATCGAAGGAATGTTGTATTCATCCTTCATCATTTGTGCCAGGTAATTCATCGAACCTGAGCATTGAACCACATTCAGTGCTGCGTTGTGAGCATTGCATATATCATCAACACGTCCGTCGCCCGTAATAGTGGCGTTGACATGTACTCCCATTCTTTTATAGTATTCCAACAAAATCCAGAGTTCGCCGGCCAGGTTAAAATCTCCCAGGATATTGATGCTTTTGGCAGGTGTAAAAGGTTTGTTTTTTGTACCAACCAGTTTAAATATCGATTCACAGGCTACTTTATAACCGTCTTTTTTTGAACCCTGGAAACCGGGTGCCTGAACAGGAATCACCGGTATGTTTTTTATTTTTTCTATTTGACGGCAGATACTTTCAACATCATCACCGATTACTCCAACTATGCAGGTTGTATAAATAAAAGCAGCTTTTGGCTGATGCTTGTCGATCAATTCAATGATGGAATTATAAAGTTTCTTTTCACCACCGAAAATAACATCCCGTTCCTGTAAGTCGGTGCAAAAACTCAACCGGTGCAATTCAGGACCCGAAGAAAGCGATCCGCGGATATCCCAGGTATAGGCTGCACATCCGATGGGTCCGTGGATAACATGTAAAGCATCAACAATTGGGTATAAAACTACACGTGAGCCACAAAAGACACAGGCACGTTGACTGACACTTCCTGCCAGGCTGGCTTTGTTGCAATCGATAGTCCGCTCATTTGCTCCGGCTACCGATACTTGTTTTTGTCTATCATCTAATATATGTCCCATAACCTTTATTGATTAAGAATTCCTAATTAACATTTACTCTTATTCATTTATCGTGCCACTAATGGGTTTTGTTGTTTTTACAGTCTGTTTGATGATCGTAATATGTTTATAATTAGCGATATACATTTCTGTTTTTAATTGTTGAAGTACCTGATCTGAGTTTTTTGTCTGCTGAAAAATCCATATAAACCATACCTAAATGTAGGAAGTAATACTTAAAATGTAGGAATACGTACCACTACGATAAAAAAAATTGACAGATTTACTTAGTGTAAATCTGTCAAAAGTCTTTTTAATAGCAATACCTTGAAAAAGTAATATCCGGAGTATTTAAATGCCAATAAACAATTGAAGAATCATCTATCGGCGTGAGTACGAAATAGATTTGTCTTGTCAACGGGTAATATTCTCAGGTTGATATTATCGACAAATTTTACAACGTAATATTACCGGAACGGAGTAATACTATTACTATGAAGAAGAACCCGGGGATATTATTTATACAGAAAATTGTTAACTAACACCTTTTTCAACATCCCCGGGTTCATTTATTTACAACTGAAATTCCACTTTTTCTTCCAGACAAGTTCTGTCAATATGATCCAGGAATGCATCTAAAATTTGTTTTACCAAATTGGCGCCACCATTATAACCGGTTTTTGCAAAGTAGTTATGTCCGGGACGATCGGCAATCGGAAATCCAAAACGAACAAACGGAGTGTTTTCATCGCGGGCTATGTATTTACCATACGTGTTACCAATCAACAAGTCTACACCTTCCTGTTTAATCCATTGGTGCATGCGGAACATGTCGGCCAGTTCCCCGCACTTGAATTTTGCTTCAGGAATATCTTTTAGTATCTCAGGGATCTTATCTAAGAAATATTTACTTGGGGTACCCGATACAATATAAACCGGTTTCATATCCATGCTTACCAGGAATTCAGCAAGAGGAACCAATGTGTCAGGATCGCCCCAAAGTGCAACACGCTTTCCGTAAAGATATTTAGCACTGTCCGAAATCAAGTCGATTAAACGTCCACGTTCATCGCTCAGGCTTTCAGGAATCGGTAAGTTCGCATGGCGGCTCAATGACATTAGAAAACGGTCGGTAGCTTTGAATCCGATTGGGATATCCAACATTTCGAATTTTACTTTACACTTGTTCTCTAATTTTATACACGCATCTTCGGTGCTCATTGGACCAAAACCAAGTGTGTATTTGCTGTCTCCTGTCAGTTTCAGGTCGGCAATGGTAGTACCACCATCAGGATACATCTTGTAGTGTCCATTTAAGGGAGTGTCTAACACACCGGTCATATCCGGAAACATAATGGTACGGGCTTCCATAACCGAAGCCAACCGTTTAATTTCACCCATATCCGAAGGCTCCATCCAACCGGCAACAAGGTTAATCACGTTTCGTTTCTTTGGTGTTGCTGTGGAGAAAAACTTCACCATGGCAGCTACCTGATTCGAATATCCGGTTACGTGTGTTCCGACATAACTTGGCGTATTACAATAAATCACATGTTTCCCCTGGGGGATTAATCCATCTTCATTGGCTTTCGACACGATTTGAACCAGGTCATCACCAATTGTTTCTGATAAACAAGTAGTATGAACCGCGATCACTTCAGGATTATACACTGTGAACATGGTATCTATCGCCGCAACAAGGTTGGCTGATCCACCGAATACAGAAGATCCTTCTGAAAACGAACTGGTACCGGCCATAATTGGTTCGCGGAAGTGACGGGACAAGGCGCTACGGTGGTATGAGCAACATCCTTGTGAACCATGACTGTGGGGAAGACATCCGTGAATGCCTAATGCTGCATACATTGCCCCTATGGGTTGGCAGGTCTTGGCCGGGTTAATGGTCAGCGCCTTTCTGTCTATTTCAAATGCAGTAGTATGTCTGAGTAACATAAGTTTAATGTTTTTAAGAACCACCCCTAACCCCTAAAGGGGAACTGAGTTACTTTGGTTCTTTAGTAAGTATTTATAATTTTCTATCTGAACATTCTCGAAATTTTATTCTTTATCCCCCTTTAGGGGTTAGGGGTTCTTTAATTGAATACGTATTCCGCTTCAATGAAATCTTCCCGTTCCCAGGGGGCTTTCATTTGTTTGAAAATGGTACTGCAGGCGATCATTTCAATGTCTTTGTAGAAGTTGATAGCTCCTTCGAAAGCAGCATAGGGTCCACCGTTATCGTAGTTGTGGAGTTGTTTCATCGGAATGCCCATTTTTTGAACCACATATTTTTCTTTAATTCCTGCACAGAACACATCCGGTTTGAACTTTTCAATCAGTTTTTCCATTTCGTGGTGACTTAAATCGTCAACAACTAATGTGCCTTTTTTCATGTCGACCATCATGCCTTTGTATTCGTTGAACTCAATATCGAATGCTTCTTTCAGTTGAGCCAGTTCTTCTTCCGTTTTGCGTGGTTTGTAGCGTGTTGGGTCTGGATAAACAGTTATTTCTTCTATGTTTCGGCTGTCAGCATCAATCTTAATAGTTGGAATCACACGGCTCCCTTCGTAATCATCACGGTGTCCAAACTCATAGCCGGCAACTAATATTTCCATACCTAACTCAGTGAATAATTCCTGATAGTGGTGGGCACGGGAACCTCCAACGAAAAGCATAGCTGTTTTACCTTCAGTTTTAGCTCTTGCTTGGGCAATGGCTGTTTCTACAGCAACCATTTCTTCTGCAATGACTACTTCAATTCGATCGATCAATTCCTGATCTCCAAAATACTGACCTACTTTACGAAGTGTTTTTGCAGTAGCTTCGGCTCCAATGAAGTTGGCTTTTGCCCAGGGAATACCAAACGAAGTCTCCAGCATCTCTGCTACGTAGTTGATGGAACGGTGGCACATTACTAAACTGAAATCGGCTGTATGAGCTGTCTCAAATTGCTCCAGGGTAGAATTACCGGACATGGTAGAAATAATTTCAACCCCTATTTTTTCGAACAATGAATCGATTGCAAAGGCATCACCACCAATGTTATATTCACCAAGTACGTTGATGGCATATTTATGTTTACGTACATGGTTGTCATTGTTTCCAATAAGGTTTTTGTACAATCCGTTATTTGCAATGTGGTGACCGGCTGACTGAGATACTCCACGGTATCCTTCACACGAGAATCCGAAAATATTTACCCCCGGAAACTCTTCTTTCATTTGGCGGGCTACACGGTGAACGTCATCTCCAATAAGCCCTACCGGACAGGTTGAGAAAATTGCGACACCTTTTGGCTTGAATAGTTCGCACGCTTCCCGAATCGCTTGTTTTAATTTTTCTTCTCCACCAAATACAATATTTGAATCCTGTATGTCGGTTGAAAATGAATAAGGAATAAAGTTATCCATTTCTGGTTTGTCAGCCCGTGTTTGATTACGACGTGTCAACCAGGAGTAAAATCCACAACCGATAGGTCCGTGCGTAATATTGATAATATCTCTGGTTGGTCCGAGTACTACCCCTTTACAACCGGCATAGGTACAACCACGTTGTGTAATAATACCCGGAATGGTACGTACGTTAGCCTGTATTTGAGGAATAGAATCCGGGTCATTCACAACCATCGATTTTATTCTCTTCTTCGCTACTTTATTGGGATAGGCTTCTGTTATTTCCTGAGCGAATTTGCCTAAATCCAAATCTTCTATTAATGTCTTTGCCATAACGTTTTTTTTTTAATGCATAATTCATAATGCATAATTCATAATTAAAGAGAGGGAGTTTGACTGTACGTTTTACTTTTATTTTCCCTTACTTTTGAATAGAGCATTGTTTAATTTCAGCTACCTTTTTTCCTTTTCACTGAGTAATAATTGTGAATTATGAATTGTGAATTATTAATTAATCAAGTGTAATGTCTCCGCTTTCACCCGTACGAACACGAATAGAATCAGTAGTTGGAATTACAAATATTTTACCATCTCCACTTTTACCTGTTTGATTGGTCTTAATAAGTGTTTCCACTGCCAAGTCTTTTTTCTCATCGGTGACTACCAGTGTAATCATTCGTTTGGATTTCAAACGAGGCATTTCAATAATGAGCTCTTGTTGGTCAGCATCTAATCCGGCAGCTTTTTCAAATCCGCCTTTCCCTTTTCCGCGTCCCGATACCTGCATGGCGGTGAACGAAGGCAGACCTGCATCCGAAAGTGCAATCTTGGTGGCGGCCATTTTGTCGATGCGTATCATTGCTAATATCAGTTTCATATTAATTCTTTTTTTAAACGACCCCCATTCCCATTAGGGGAGCTGAAGACCAGGTTTATTTAATTTGATACTTACCCCCATGTGTTTTATAAGATTCTGCTTCTTATTCCCCTTTAGGGGTTAGGGGTTTCAATGGTATTTTCTTAATCTCTTTTACCGCTGGATATCGTGTAGCTTTCTTCTACCGGAGTAACAAAGATTTTACCATCCCCAAACTGACCTTTTTCACCGGAACGAGCTGATGACATGATTGTTTCGATAACGAAATCTTTATCTTTTTCGGGAATTACCGTCATAAGCAAATCTTTTGGAAGCTCATCGTAAGTCACATTTCCTACTTTTATTCCACGTTGCTTACCTCGGCCAAATACGGAGAGTTTAGTGATTGCCGGGAATCCGGCATCAAATAATGCTTTCATAACTACGCTTGACTTTTCCGGACGAACTATTGCTCTTAATAAATACATATATTTTAATTTTTTTAGTATAACCCCCAACCCCTAAAGGGGAGTTAAGAGTCATAGATTTATATTTAATTTTCAACTATCTAACCAATCAACCAATTAACGAATCAACTAATTATCGAATCTACTAGTTCATAATACCAAATCCAACCAATAATTCCTCCAGGGCTGACATTTCCAGTGGTTGAGGAATAACAAACATTTGATTGTCGTTTATTTTCTTGGCCAATGCACGGTATTCATTTGCCTGTGCATGATCAGGAGCATGATCAATTACTGTTTTACGGTTGATTTCTGCATGTTGCACCATGTTTTCGCGTGGTACGAAGTGAATCATTTGAGTTCCCAACTGGCGGGCAAATTCTTCAATCATGTTGGCTTCATTGTCTACTTTACGGGAGTTACAAATCAAACCTCCTAAGCGTACAGTTCCTACTTTACCAAATTTAGAGATCGATTTACAAATGTTGTTGGCAGCATACATAGCCATCATTTCACCGGATACAACAATGTACACTTCTTCTGCTTTCCCATCGCGGATTGGCATTGCGAATCCACCGCAAACAACGTCACCCAATACATCGTAAAATACGTAATCCAGTGCTTTTTCTTCATCGTAAGCTCCAAGTTGCTCTAACAAGTTTATCGAAGTGATAATACCACGACCGGCACATCCAACTCCAGGTTCAGGGCCACCTGATTCAACACAACTGGTATTACTGAATCCTGTTTTCATTACATCATCCAAATCAATGTCTTCACCTTCGTCACGAAGCGTATCCAATACTGTTTTTTGAGCCAACCCGTGTAGAAGTAACCGGGTAGAGTCAGCTTTCGGGTCACAACCCACTACCATTACTTTTTTTCCCATCTCAGCCAATCCGGCTACCGTGTTTTGCGTTGTGGTACTTTTACCGATTCCGCCTTTTCCGTAGATTGCAATTTTTCTCATCTTTTTTATTTTTAATTGAATTTCTAATGTTTCATTTATTGTATAACCTGACTTCCCTTATTCATTTATCGTGCCATTAACATATTGACGCAATTTTAATGGGTCAAAAATACATTGTAATACATTGAAGGATAAAACAATAAAAAATAATTGTGGAGCTGTTGTAATGTGAAAAAGTCGGAGTGTTGTTGGAAGGATATAAATGAAAAACATACATTAATGTAGGAAAAAACACTTAAAATGTAGGAAAAAACAAACAGGAATTGTATTATTTAGCTACGAATTTGTAATCATATCAGTCGATTTATTTTAACGATTTAAGTCTAAACTCGTTTTTTAATTTGTTTCTTTTCATATCTTCATTGAATACATCAATAATTAGAAATAAATATAAAACTACTTATTCGTAGGCTAACAAAAATGATAAAAAAAAGAGTAAAGTTGAAAGGATTGAGTTGTTTTGCCACTAAGTCACAAAGCCATAAAGTTTCACTGAGTTTGAAATAATAATTTTCTATACTTTATGTAGCTTTGATCTTTGTGACTTTGCGGCAGATTGAAATTTATTTCATAGAGCCTTTTTTGTCGCCGGTTGACAGACCAAATATGATAAGAAACAAACTGCAGTAAACGGGAAAACTATAAATTGCAAATGAGTAAATCGTAAATTTAATCGGTTTATTTTATTATTTGAACCGTTCATCGGAACGTAATTTATCAACAGATGTTTTTTTAAATTTTTCCAACCATCCTGTTTTTGCATTTAATCTGTTGTCATACCTGGGATAAAAGGGCTTAATATCAATCAGAGGAGTCTCGTCAAGCATGTCAACCTGTTCAATGTGTAATATGTTTTCTTTTATGCTGATAAGTTTAACGGTAGAAATACCAATCGCATTTGGCCTCTTGGGTGCCTTGCAAGCAAAAATGCCATGGTTTTCTGTATCCATAAACGGAGTAACAATTAGTTCATACCCCTTTATTTTGTGAAAATGATAGATGAGTGTTATATGCGAAAAACCTTTCAGGTCTTTCAACCCTTCGGTATATTCGGGCAATAATTTAATATACCCTTTTATTCCTTTGGCTGCCAACGGTTGTATCGGCATATTTTTGATTGTTGTATGGGGGGTAAATATAGTCCCGATAGGTTTTATGATTATCTCTTCCATTTTATAAGATAGTTGAATTTTAAATTGACTTTTTGAGTTGCTTTTCTAACATTGTTGGAAGTTTTCATATGATTGGAAAATTAAAAAAGCGGTCAGGGAATAAACTACCTGACCTTTTTTTTCTATTTCTGGATTTATTTTCCAATCATAACTTCAGTAGATTTCACAATAGCATATACTGTATCGTCGACTTTGAGATCTAAATCGGATACACTTTCAATCGTGATCACTGAACTAATTACATTTCCGTTGCCAATGTCGATTTTCACTTTTGCCATAACACTGCCTAATGTAATTTCCTTAATCGTGCCTTTGATTTTGTTTCTTGCGCTAATTTCCATACTTTATAAAATTGAATTAATGAATAATAATAGCTTGTTAATAATATCAGAATTTTAAAATTTAAACACACAGAATTAAAATGAGTTCAGTAAGAATATGTAAAATTTAGAGACATTCCATCAAATAGTGATATTCCGGAGCTTTTATTTTAAATACATCGTCTGGTTTACCCCTTTTTACCACCGTACCGTTTTTAAGCACCATCACCGATGAAGCCAGTTGGAATACTTCCGATACGTCATGACTGACCAATAAGGTGACTGAATTCATTAATTCATGTGCTTTTTTGATCTCCTGTTGCAATAGTGTGCGCATATCCCAATCAAGGGCCGATAGCGGTTCGTCAAGCAATAGTAAATTTGGTTTTGCTGCCAGTGCCCGGGCTAAAGCAACCCGTTGTTTCTGGCCCCCGGAAAGTTTAGCGGGATGTTGGTTCTTCAAAGCTTCTAAATCGAAAAGAACCATCAATTTAGCCACTTCAGCATTATCTTTTATTCTCTGGGCAAAACTGATATTTTGTTCCACCGTCATATTGGGAAAAAGGGCATAATCCTGAAACATGTACCCAACATTTCTACCTTGAGGTGACATATTTATTCTCTTTTCCGAATCAAACCAGACAATATCATTAAATACAATGCGTCCTTTATCAGGTTTTGTTAAACCGGCTAATATCCTTAATAAAGTGGTTTTTCCGGCACCTGAATGTCCGAACAGGCAAAGTAGTTCGTTACCTTTAATTTCAGTGCAAACTTCCAGGTTTGTTTTGCCTTCGGAAGTAAGCATGGAATGTTGAATGGATATGGATAAAGAACCCCCGACCCCAAAATAAGAAGAGCCCCCAACCCCTAAAGGGGAGTTTATATTACTTTTAGCTGTATTATTTGCATTGTTTTTTATTTCCATTTTGTTTATTTTATAAAGACAGTACTAATTTATTTCCCAGCAATTTATCCCGATTTATCTGGAGGGGCCAGGGTGTGTTTAGGGGTTCTTTAAAAGAATATCTTTTTCTTTCCATTTATGCTGTAAATCAGAGTAAGTATCAGCAATGAAATAATGAATAATATAAAGGAATATTGATTGGCTGCATGGTAATTCATCGCCTGTACTTCGTCATAAATTGCAATGGAAGCTACCCGCGTTTCACCCGGCATATTTCCTCCTACCATGATGACCACACCAAATTCACCGATGCAATGTGCAAAAGTCATGGCTACGGCCGTAATGATTGATGGGATCATATTTGGAATTAATACCCGGATAAAAGTAGTAAATTCCGATTTTCCCAGGGTGTATGATGCTTCCCGATAGCTTTTTGGTATGCTGGTCAATCCATTCTGCAACGGTTGAATCATAAAGGGCAAGCTGAATATTACACTGGCGATCAATACACCTTCGAAACTAAAGGCCAACCGCGTATTAAAATGCTCGACAAGAAACCTCCCAAATCCATTCTGAGGACTGTATGCCACCATCATATAAAACCCCAGTACGGTAGGAGGGAGGACCAACGGCATACTGATCAGTGCTTCCACCACCGCTTTCAGTGGGAACCGGCGGTATGCCAGCAGATATGCGATTGGAAAACCAATAACCAACAGTATAATGGTAGTCCAACCGGCCAATCTGCCGGTGAGTAAAAGTGTATTTATAAAGTCGTTGTTCATTAGTTGAATGGTTAATTGGTTGATTAAGTTGATTAAGTTGACTAAGTTGAATGAGTTGAATGAGTTGAATGAGTTGTATAAGTTGTATAAGTTGAATAAGTTGACTGAGTTGATTAAGTTGAATAAGTTGTATTAGTTAATTGATTGAATAATAAATTAAAAAGTAATAGGTTATCTTGAAGCGATTATTTGATTATTAAAAATTAAGTCATATTTTCAATTCGTTCAACCTAGTTAACTTAATTAACTTAATCAACCAATTAACTTAACCAACTATTTCCCCGGAACTGAATACCCGAATTTCTCCCAAATTCCTTTTGTAGAAGCTGACAGGACGAACTTTTTGAATCTGGAAGCTTCTGTATTTAAAACCGGTGTTTTAATCAAAATACAAGCCTGTTCAATGGGTTTGTATAAATTCAGGGGAATCACATAGTAACTTCCTTTGCCTGCCATATCGGGAGCTAAAGCCAGTGATAACGCAATAAATCCAATTTCTGCATTCCCTGTAAAAGCAAATTGAGCAGCCTGCGATATGTTTTCCCCCAATACAATCTTTGATTTCAACGATTCATAGAGTTTCTGACTTTTTAAAAGCTCTACCGATCGTTCTCCATAGGGTGCAGTTTCCGGGTTAGCAATGGCAATTTTTTTGACCGCTGGGTTTTTCAAAACTCCTAGTCCAAGTTTGTCGACATCCAATGAAGTACTGTAAATGGCCAGTTTCCCAAAAGCATAAGTTGACATAGCGCCTGTAGTAAGTCCTTTGTCTTTCAGTTTAACCGGAAATTCATTGTCGGCAGCCATAAAGAAATCAAAAGATGCACCGTTTTGAATTTGTTGTACCAACATTCCTGATGCTCCAAATGTGAGATTCACTTTTGCTTTTGGATGTTGTTTCACATAAGCGGTTTTAATTTCTTCTAATACATACCTTAAATTTGCTGCTGCAGCTACATTTACTTTTTGTGCTGAGAGTGATAATGTTGCAACTAATATTGCAAATGAAATAATAACTCTTTTCATAATGATATTCTATTTTAAATATTTTTTTTATAATCAATTCCCACTATTCTCATTTCAATCAGCCAACCAATCAACCAATCAACCAATCAACCAATCAACCAATTAACCAATCAACCAATCAACCAATCCAACAATTAACCAATCAACCAATTAACCAATCAACCAATTAACCAATTTACTTTCCCCCAATATTGTTCAGAAAAGTTGGCTTTATAGTCAACATTACATAAGCCCATTGTGGCGTACGGATGACAGGAGTAACTGTTGATGATGTTATCAGATCTTTTGCAACCAGCGTGTTGTTGGTTGTAAAGTAAGTCGACCAGCCTGCCTGAAGAGTCGACCAGGTATTGAGTTTATAGTTTACAACCAGATCCAGTTCAGAACCCAGGTTTTTCCCAAAAGCTATCTTCTTTTTGTTTACCCCAGAATATTCTGAATCAAAAAAGTGAAAAGTTCCTTCCAAACTCAAATCTTTATTTATCTTACCGCTTACTCCTGCATAATAATCTAATAAACCTTGATTTAATGGTACTTTCCAATATTCCATCGAACCATTGAAACTGTGATCTGTACCATATAGTTTTTTAAAGTTCGATTGTATTCCATCCGTCGCTTTATTGTCCCCTGAAATATAATTACTTCCTATGTTTGCTGAGAAAATAGCAGGAAATTTGTACTCAATGTTTATGGCGAGTTGATTTCCATCCATTTTTGAACCTGAAATGTTCTTTCCTCCCTGAAAATAAGCTGTTGCCAGTGCACTGAATGGCGAAGCCGGATCTGCATATTTTAAATTGCCTCCGTATGTGTAAGCATGATACATATTCGTTTTTATGTAATTTACCCCGTTTTTTGTTCCAAGGGTGTCCTGAACGCCTTCATCCACACCAATTAAACTTAAATTCAATCCGTTAAGAATTTCTTTTGTTAACCAGACAAACCCCATATACCTGTAATTTGATTTTGGTGTATAGTAAGTCTCAGTCGAAATAATAGCATTGTTATTATAAGCAACACCTATATGTCCTTGAAAATCATTTACACAGTATTTAAATAAAGCCATATCATGTGAAGTCCCGGTATTGCTCCATGCCGATGCAGAGAAAAGACGTTTGTCGTCGTAAGTTAAGGTTTGCCGGCCTACTTTGACAGTTCCTCCGGGGATTACTACCATTTCCGCCCAGGCTTCAAAAATACCGGTTGTGGCATCGCTTGATGCGTTTGGGTTTTGACCGAATGTCCTTGAATCCTGCAGGGTTATCTGGGTGTTTAATAAGCCACTGGTAAAAGTCATTCCTATCCGGGTACGCTGCATGGCCGATACTCCCGGGTCATAACTATCCAGTGAAGGTTTCGAAAATCCATCACGAACTTCAACTCTAGGCCGAATCTCGCCGTCAATAACTACTGTTTGTGCTTTTAAAAACTGTGGCAAAACTGCCAGTACACTCAGAACTAATATTGTAATTTTTATTTTCATAACTGTTTTGTTTAATTCGTAATTCTGGTAAATTGTAAATAATTAAATTGTAAATTTCTTAGGTCGTTATCATCTCAAAAGAACAACGCTTTTTAAATTTTAAGCGATATCTAATGAAAGAATATCGCTTGTTTAAAAAAAACAGCTTTCTAATTCGCTGTTACTTTGTTCCAGAAAACGGATAATATCCGCTACCTTTTTTTCGTAGGTACGGATGAGTTTCATGCCATACGGACTGATTCTGCATCCACCACCATCTTTACCTCCTTTTTGCCTGATCACAATGGGTACAGGCGATAGCAGGTTTAATTTGTCCAGTAAATGCCACGCATGTTGATAGGACATTTTCAGGTTTTTGGCCGCACAATTTATGGATCCATCCTTTGCTACTTGTTTTAGCAAGCGGATTTGGGTGTTGCCAAGAAATAATTCATCTTCACGATAAAAAGTAAGCTCGGCACTCATATTGAAAACCTGATGGATCATTGTACCTGCATTATCAAATTGTTATTGGATATAAAGCTCATCTTTGTGCACCAAAATGTTCAGAATTCCGAAAATGACATTTCAATATCTATGCCAATAATATATCTTTCAGATATACAATTGTTTGTAGTAAATTATGAATGTTTGGAATGGTAAAAAAGATACTTAAAAGGAGGAGGATTTAGTTCATTACAACAAAAATGTAGGAATCTGATAAATGCTTGACTAAATAATTGAAGGAAAGAAATACGTAATTTCCTTGTTTAATACATGGAAAACCAGGAATCGAATTTGTCAAACAAAAAAAGAGTCATATTATTAATAGTTTAAATTGTGTCCGCAATGAGGGCATACAATACCGGATTTAATCCGAAGTTCTTTGAATTTTTCGATACAAACAGCTTCACTTGGGAAATGTTTGTCAAAGTCTAATAGTTTCATGTGCTTGTTGAGTTGGTACTATAAAGATACGGAAATTCATTGATAAACTGCGTTTATTACTGATAATCATTAAATTAATATGATTATCCGCAATTGCTCCTCAACCATCAATAAATTAATTTTGTTATTTTATGTTGGGTTACAGGATTTATTTAGTAAAGAATTGCGGATCATTAAATTTTCTTTTTATATTTGTATTATGAATATAGATAGAACATAGAATGGTTTTGAAACGGTTTTAGTTTGGTTTTGGATCCGAGGCTATTCTGATATATCAATCACTTAACAATCACTTATTGGCCATATATATGCCATATATCTATAAAGGTATATGGCATATATTTTGGAAATAAATGAAAGAAATATCGATACCAAAACCAAACTAAAACCGGTTCAAAACCAATAGAAGAATAATAGCAAAATGAGATTTAAGTAATATTCTTTCAAATTAAAATCCAAAAATAGTGGTAGTATGAATATGTTAATCAAGAATTTTATTCCATTAAATAGTTTTTTGATTAGGCGTCTTTGCGGATAATCATATTATTTAATACTAACGACAAGTGTTTTTGGAGATCATGAAAACAGATACTCCATTGAAAATCAGTCTTTATTTTTAATCAGACTATGAACTTTTTAAGCATCACACTATTCTAATTGATATTTGAATTTGCAGGTTGTTCTGATTCCCATATTTTAAATCAATTCTGTTTATTGAAAAATTCAGTTCCCCTTCGCTTGCTGTTTTACTCCTGTTTTACACCCGTTTTAAGGTAAAACTTACATAAAACATAGTAAAAACTTAGATGTTCATATCTATATAGATATGTATAAGAATATATTATGAAAGTATTAGGTAAGATTTGTGGGACTAATGTTATAAAACGGGATTAAAAGGGGTACGAAACGGGAGCAAAATGGGTAGTGCAAAATAATTTGTGAACAGACTAACTCTGGGACATGATAGTATTCGGATTACTTATCAGGTGTAAAAACAAAAAAAATGTTTATATCTCTTTGTATTTTTTATATTCAATTCCTAATTTTTCAAGCCGTAGACCTAAAATCCGACGTGTCAAACCTAAATCATCTGCGGCAGCAGATAAATTTCCCTTATGGTTTTCAAGTGCTTCCACAATCATTTCATATTCTACAATTTCAAGTTTTGCCACCAATCCCTTTTTAAATGTAGAGCCGGTTGATATAGGTGTCTGGAGAGAAAGTGGAAGATCATATCCATGAATGAAATTATCATCGGAAAGTATGACCGCTCGTTCAATCACATTTTCGAGCTCACGTACATTTCCCGGCCATGAATAGGATAGAAGCATTTCCTGTACCGGAGTTGATATTTTTTTCATGTCTTTGTTAAACTTCTTGACAAAAAGAGTAACAAAATGTTTTGCTAGTATTATAATATCACTGTTCCTTTCACAAAGTGGCGGAATGAGTATTGGAAAAACATTCAAGCGATAATACAGATCTTCTCTGAATGTTCCATCTTTTACCATTTTGAATAAGTCCCTGTTTGTGGCTGCAATAATCCGGATGTCTACATGGATGGTTACATTGCCTCCAACCCGTTCAAACGATCTTTCCTGTAGTATTCTTAAAAGTTTGGCTTGCATGGGTAGCGATAATTCACCAATTTCATCCATGAAAATGGTACCTCCATCTGCATCTTCAAATCGGCCTTTTCTGGTTTTGTCAGCGCCGGTAAATGATCCCTTTTCGTGTCCGAATAGCTCACTTTCAATGACACTTTCCGGTAAAGCAGCGCAGTTGAATTTTATAAATGGCGCTGAAGCTTCAGTGCTGTTGTAATGAATGGCGCTGGCAACCAATTCTTTCCCTACTCCACTTTCTCCAAGAAGCAGAACCGTTGATTTGGTTTTTGCAATTTTGTTTATCAAAGCATATACTGCAAACATCGCTTTCGAATTTCCGATGATGTTTGATGGATGAAACTTTTCTTTGAGTGCGTCTTTGAGTCGCTCATTTTCTAATCTGAGTGAGCTTCTTTCTTCGTTATCAATAAGAAATATTTCAACGGCCTGCGCAATCATAGACGCTATAATTTCGAGAATCTCCATGTCGTATTGAAGTAGGTCCGGGTTATCGCAGATCCTTTCTACGCTTATCGCTCCGAGCACTTTTTTACCTAATTTAATGGGAATGCACACAAAAGACAGTTCTGTATCGGCTGGTGTTGTCAGGCTCTTTGTCCGGTTTAAAAAGGTCGGTTCGTCACAAATCCGAGCCACTACTACTGCTTTACCTGTCTCAACAACTTTTCCGGTAATTCCTTCCCCGAGTGAATAGACTCCTCTGGTTTGTTCTTGTTCAGTCAGTCCAATGCTATCATGTATGAATATTTTACCGGTTTTACTGTTGAATAAATTTACCATCCCACGGACAACACCCATATCTTCCTCCATAATTTTCATTAAAAGTGATAATGTATCGGTCAAACTCTCACTTTCAATAACAACTTTGCTCATTTGAAATAAAGGAGACAGCATTTCTCCACGACATCTTATTGGGTTATCCGATTCTCTTCCACGACAAAAATGGACTATTTTTTGTCCGATTATTTTACTTTTTTGAGTATTCATAGATTATCCCTTCTTTTAATATTGATTTGAT
>Ga0302203_1000055_pt1 | contig 50598 bp, 23 predicted proteins | sample II_Fen_E1_1_FD_194576 | JGI IMG/M metagenome (GOLD analysis project Ga0302203, IMG submission 194576) | Peat permafrost microbial communities from Stordalen Mire near Abisko, Sweden - II_Fen_E1_2 | ecosystem: Environmental > Terrestrial > Soil > Wetlands > Permafrost | place: Sweden: Abisko...
GGACCAGCCAGCGATCCTGACCAGGCATATTTTGCCTGATTCGGTTCCCAGCCTGTACAATAAGAAGTCATGATAAAATAATAATTTCCCCTTTTCATGATTGCCGGAGCTTCCCGTTGTGCATCAACCCATAAAGTGCCGACTTTTAATTTTATACTCAGATAATCTTTCGTTAATTCGTAGAGATTCATATCCCTGTTTTCGCGGGTAGAGGAAATGAAATAAGCTTTGCCATCAGTATCTTTGTACAGATTGCAATCGCGTGACATATTGTCCAGTGGTTGAAAACTGTTCAGATAGGTAAAAGGTTTTTCAATATCATCTGAAGTGGCTACAGCAGCGCGTGCATAACTATAATCGGAGCGTAATTCATAGTGCATCCACATAACAAATTTCTTTGTTGTTTCATTGTAGATCACTTTCGGACGTTCTATATTCGCATTATTCAGTTCGGGATCCGAGTTTCGGGTTAATAAATCACTCCTGAATTCCCAGTTAATCAGATCCGTCGAACGGTAACACGATACCAATACGTCTTTTTGCCTGTTTTCGCCAATCAGGTAATAATATTTTCCAATTTTAAGAAAACCTCCACCATGTGCATTAATTGGATTCCCTTTCATATCTGTTTCGGCAACACCATTAATTATAGCCGTTTTTAATGCTGGAACCTGTGCCTGAATTTTAGCTCCGGTTGATAGAACTCCAAATGCAATAATTGCAATGAAATACAGGAAAGATCTGTGCATTTGTTCCTTTTTCATTAATAGAATTTCTTTTTGAGTGTTATTATTTATTCCTTGTGAAACCTGTTCTGACTGTAGAATGCTGACGAATCAAATTTGATGAGAATATCTCTAATTTATACTGCAAAAATAAAGATTCTTAAAAGAACTCAGGTATAGAATCCATTCAATAAGGAAGAGAATAATTGATTCTGCCGGTTATACAGGCTGAATCGAATAATAATATATTAGAGTTGGGTTTTAAAACAGATAGATACTATTTGAAATTCCGGAACAAATAATGCCGCATTGTACACAGAAATTTAAAAAAACAGAACACTGAAATACATTTCAACCAGGAATGTATTTCAGTGTTCTGTTTCTTCAGTTAAAGCAACAGTATTACCTGCAATTACTTATACTGTTTTTTCTCTGCAAACCTGGACATTTCGCTGGCTGCCAATAAAAATGCCCCCACCCCGAAATTAGCAGTTGAGTTAGCATCCACTATTTGACCGGGTATTGCCTTATCTCCGATAGGTTGTACATATCCTATTTTACCATTGGGTTGCAAGGCGACTGTCGACAGATATTCCCAACCTTTCAGGGCTGCAGGAAGATATTTCTTTTCATTGAGATACCCGTTGTTGATTCCCCAGATAAGTCCGTATGTAAAGAATGCTGTGCCACTGGTTTCTTCCCCCGGAGCCTGTAAGGGATCCAGCATGGAACGCGTCCAGTATCCGCCGGATTGCTGCGAAAGCATAATCGATTTTGCCATTTGCTGATACCGTTTTACAAAAAAACCATGATGTTTGTAATTCTTAGGAAGGTCTTTTAATACTTTGGCAAGGCCTGCAAAAACCCAACCATCCCCTCGTGCCCAAAAATCTTTTTTGGCATTCTGCGTTTTATGAGCCGGATAAACATACCTGGCATCCCGGAAGAAAAGATTCGCTTTCTGATCATACATGATGCTACTGGCATAATTAAAGTACTCGTACAACTTATCCAGATATAGCTGGTTTCCTGTTACTTTATACAATTTAGTCATGACCGGCATAACCATGTACAATCCATCTGCCCACCACCAGTAATCATTCTGTGGTGTCCCCATTTGGTACTCCATTACTTCACGGGCCCGTGCTATTTTAATGCTGTCGGGTTTTAGAGTATATAAGTCTATATAGGTCTGAAAACATATTTGCCAATCGCCGAACAACACGTAATTGTCGGTTTCACCATACGTAGATTTCCATTTTGACTTATCATCCGACCGGGTACCTTTCCATTGGTTATGTTCGCTCCATTCTTCCGAATAACGGCGGTATGCTTCATTGCCAGTAACAAAATAAGCTTCCATATTCCCCGTATGGTAAGCGGCATTGTCCCACGAAGGGTTCGCTTGTCTGGGATGGGTTGTTTGCCAGAAATTATTTGCTTTCTCGATGGAGGTGATTATCTCTGATCTGGATGGCTTTGTTTGAGCAAATGCATTCATACAAATCAAAAATGAGAGCAATAGAAAATTGGTTCGTGTTTTCATGTTTTTTTTTTCAGATAGTTTTATATGTTGTCTGTAGAATCAGGACTAATCCTGATCTTATTCATTGGTATTTGGAGATGCAAATGAATGAATATTTATCATTGTGTAAAACTACAAATTTAATTTTAAGGACGGAAAACAATTCGTTCAATTTGGAGGATAATACTGAACGCTATTTTTAGGAATATAAAAAGCATACTATGAATGCAATCTGTCTTTTTAAAATATCCCCTACCATTACTAAAAAAAAACTGGAATTCAATTTTATTAAAATAAATCACAAACAAATATTAGAAATCAAGAGATACAATTGGATACAAAACCAACATAAAAAAGGGCACAACATAAAAAAGGGCACAAAAGAAAATATGGAATGTTATTTCATGATTTTAAACGAATATAGATTAATAGAAGTGTTATATCTATAGCGATCTGTAGCGATCTATAGTGTCTATAGCAGTTTTCAACTTGTCGGAATATCTGGTAAAGTATTATAATCTCTCACTCTTCTCTCATTGTTAATCACTAATCACTAACCGTTAATCACTGATCGTTAATCACTAATCACTAACTCCGCCTTTCGTCCACATCCTGTTTACAATACAATAATTACAAATTAAAAATAAATTAATAACAAAGCATTTAATAAACAATATCCAAATAAAATTTGCTTATTAAATGCTTATTATTTGTTTATATATTGATTTTATATTGATTATATCGAAACCGGATGCGGACGAAAGGCGGACAAAAGGGGGAGCAGACCGCCTGCAAGACTACCTGGAATTCCTTTTTAATGCCCTCGTTTAAACGGAAAATCCGATTAAAATAAAAAAACAGGACTAACTGCATCAATTTCAATTAAATATTTTGTTTTATTCTACGTCACTAAAATAATACATAACAAAATGTTATAAACCACAACTCCGACAGGTCAGAATCTGCGATTGAAACAAACCGGGCCTAAATTAGAATAAAAAAAGGACACAATATTAAACTCACCTGGCTGTATTTTAAGCTGGTAAAATGAATTAAATTACCGGAATTGTTATTTTGATTGTGAACTATTATCTCTCTGGTAGTTCGATATTTAATATGGTAAAGTAGAAGTGATATCAGAAAAAAAGATATTCGTTTTATGATAGAATTTTTAATTATGTATTTGAATATTATTCTTGTGTAAATTTCCATCGAAATATATTTCAAATCATTCAAAAAGCACGGGTGTTTGCTTGAATAAACTTACTTCTGTTGGAGTTGCTTAAAACGAAGGGATACCTAATCATTCTACTCACTAATTTCTGAGCTTACTAAGTCTTAACCGGATTGTGGTTCATAGGGCATCGATAAGGATGAATACCTATGACCCCACTAAAACTCTGTATACAATCACTGATTACACTCGTTAGGAAGGAGCGAAGAATGAAAAATCCGGCAGGTTAGGAATTGTTTAATCGATTTCCAATTCTACTGATTCCTGAACTTTAGTTTTAGAGTTCGTTCGTATTCAGGATCAAGAAAGTATGACTTGTCATATTGTGGAAAATTCTATTTAGGTTTTAATGTTTTAGTTTCGGGAATATTCAGAAAAGTGTGATTCCCGGTTATTCACTTTTTTAAAGAGATTGACAGACATTCAACCAGATTCGTTTAAAGCTGTCTTTTCATTCATCCATTTTGATTTCCTGAATATAGTTTTAATAAAAATGTTGTAATGTGTTGTGTGTGTTTATTCTGCCATTTTTAAAGTCAGTTTAAAATTCAAATAAAAAAATGAATATCCTCATATTTGATTATTTTGTCCACTAAAATAATACATAATACGTATATTTTTGTAGAATGATAATCTTATTGTCAAACGAACATATTACAAATTATAAGGTAGTTGTTTATTCCTTTTGAATTAAAATTTTAGAAATGAATTAACACGAAATTAGAAATGAATCTAAAAGTCTATATACATGAAACTTAAACTTCTTTTTACACTCTTCCTGTTTGCCTTGTTTGGAATAGGAGTTATGAACGTACAATCGCAGATTGTCTCATTAGAAATAATGAAATGGGACAACAGTGATAAAAGCATTGATGTGAATAACTTACGAAAAATCACTTTTGGAGGTGGCAATGTAATATTGAACTATCAAACCGGAGATGTTGAGAGTGTTCTGACTTCTTCCATTCGGAAAATGGTTTTTACCTCTGTTACCGGAATCAACGACTTACTCGTTGATACAAAATCCATGGTTGTATATCCTAATCCGGGCATTGAATATATTACGTTGAAAAATTTACCGACGGTTGATCTGACGGTGACTATTTACAACCTTTGTGGAAATCAACTGATAAATCAACTGCATTATTCCAATACAGATCAGATAAATATAAGTGATTTAACCAACGGAGTGTATATCATAAAAGTTAATAATCAAGCATTAAAATTCGTGAAACTATGAAAAAATACGGACTTATTATTCTCAGTGTAATTTTTATTGTCACTTTGTTTGCCCAAAAAACACTCAATATATTTAAATCCGATTTATCGGTAATTAATGCCATCGTAAACTCAGTAGATAGCCTAAAATTCAGTAGCAATGATACAATTCTGGAAGTCCACAATACTGATAACACTGTCACAAGTATCCCTGTCTCACGAGTAGATAGTCTGACATTCACCGATAGTATCTCTAAGAATTTACCCGTTGTAACAACTTCGGCGGTGACCATGATTTCGTATACCACCGCTCTGAGTGGTTTAACAATCAGTTCAACAGGTGGAACAACCATTATCGAAAGAGGAATCTGCTGGAGTGCTGCAGCCGGTCCAACCATCGATAATACAAAGATCATTTCAACGGCAGGTTCAAACTCAACGGTATTAAACCTGACCGGATTAACTTCAGGGACAACCTTGTATGCCCGGGCATATGCCACTAATATCACAGGAACTTCCTATGGGGAGCAAGTCAGTTTTACAACCCTGGCTTATAGTTTGCCTGTTGTATCTACATCTTCGGCGGTCTATAATTATTCGACCAATAAAGTGACCTGTGTCGGAAATGTTACGAATATAGGCACTTGCGGAACTTTAATTGAACGGGGAGTTTGTTGGGCAACAACAAAGAATCCGACGATTGAAAACAGTAAATATCCAAGCGGAAGATCTGCCGGACAATTTTATGGTATTATAACCGGCTTAAATTTGAATTCTACTTATTATGTACGTGCTTATGCCACAAACTGTGCCGGTACAGCGTATGGAAATCAGTTAACCGTAAAACCGTTAATGGGAAATGTGACGTATACGATGGGATTTGATTCCATTACGTATCCTGAGCCATACAGACTGATCAAAATCGCCTGTGACAGTGCCTGTTATTACTTTAACCGGTATACAACCTTTTCCCATAACATTTGGATTGCTTATTCCCCGGGAGTCCCGACTGCCGAAGCCAGCTATCACGGACAAGTGGCATTTGGATCGAATACCCAGTATATGTGGGTTGGTACTGCCATGCATGAATTTGATCATTATTTTGGTTCCGGAACTACTTCCGTCTGGCAAGGCAAAACATCGACCGGTACATGGACCGGTGCCAATGCTTCGGCGCTATTGTTGGCCGCAACCGGAGAAGTGCTAAAAGGCGATACTCAACATTTCTGGCCTTATGGTATCAATTACAAATCCGAGATTACCAATTTAGGAAATTCAACAGCCCAGCAAAACGGGTTAATACTAAATGCAAAACTAGCACAAGCCATGTTGGTAAATGATTGCGGATTGCCCGTCAGCTGGTAAATAAAGAAATTTTTAGAAATTAAAAAATAAGATATACCCATTGAAGTTGGGTTAGATAGAAAATTACAAAATAAAATTCCTACATGAAATTTAAAATTTTATCCATTTTTAGTCTGTTGTTTTTCCAGATAATTATGGCAAAAACTTTAGCTGTGTCAGATTTACCTGTTCATAGTGAGAAAGTTGTTATCGAAAATGAGTTGAAATCAATTACATTTCAGCAAAACTTAATGTTGTTAAGATCTGATTTAAATCTTCCAGTAAAAGGAACTGACGGCACCTTGTTAACCTGGAAGTCGGATAGACCGGATTATTTAAGTAATGCAGGTAAAGTCCTGAAATTCCCGGCAAAGGGGAAGGGAAGTCTGGCTGCTCATTTAACTGTAAAAGGCGGTCGGGGAAAAAATTCAACATTTCGAAAGATAGATGTACGCATTCCCGAAGATGAAGGTTATTCAGCTTATCTGTTCGTCTATTTTACCGGAAATTCAGGTGATCAGGAGTCAATCCGGTTTGCCCTGAGTAATGATGGATATACCTATAATGCTTTGAACAGTAATCTGCCTGTATTAAAATCAGATACGATCAGTGTTAAAAAAGCAGTGCGTGACCCGCATATTCTCAGGGGGGCAGATGGTAAGACTTTTTATATGGTATGCACCGATATGAAATCGGACAATGGATGGAGCAGTAACAATGGAATGGTATTGCTTAAATCGACAGACCTTATTAACTGGAAGTCAAGCAGGGTGAATGTTGGAACTTCATTTCCTGAATTTAGCACTGTCAACCGGGTATGGGCCCCTCAGACCATTTACGATGCCAAGGCGGGTAAATATATGATTTATTGGTCCATGCGTTCAGATTCAAATCCGGATGTGATTTATTATGCCTATGCAAACAAAGAATTTACCGCACTTATTTCAACTCCTAAAATACTTTTTAAAAATCCAAATGGAAATTCCTGTATTGATGGCGATATCACTTGCAAAGATGGAGTTTATAACCTGTTTTTTAAGACAGAAGCCAACGGGAACGGAATAAAAAAAGCAGTTTCGCAGAATGTGAACGGTCCATACAAATTGCTGGACAAAAGTCTGGAACAAACCACTAAAGCTGTTGAAGGAGCCTGTGTATTTAAGCTGATCAATTCGGACAGTTATATCCTGATGTATGATGTCTACAGCAACGGAGCCTATGAATTTACAAAAAGTACTGATCTGACCAATTTTAGTGTCGTCAATAATATCTCCATGGATTTTAGCCCCCGTCACGGGACTGTTATTCCTATAACAAAAGAAGAGGCATCTGCTTTAGCTCAAAAATGGGCGCTCCCTAAAGATATCATCATTCATTCGGCAAAGTCCGAAAATATCCGGAAAAATAATATTGTTATAGATTCAATTGGTAAAACAGTTTTTCTTCCTGTAAAAAATGGAACGAACCTGAATTCATTTGATCCGCAACTGACTTCAATGCCCGGAGTGATAATTACACCAAAAGGTCCCCGGGACTTCACGAAAGGACCGGTAGATTATACTCTTTCCACTAAAAAATACAGTGTGAAATATGCCGTTACTTCACAAATCAATAAAAATCCTGTTCTGGCCGGATACTATGCAGATCCTGAAATCTTATTTGCAAAAAAAACCGGACGTTTTTATCTGTATCCAACCAGTGACGGTTTTGCGGGATGGTCGGGAAATTATTTCAAGGTGTTTTCATCAGATAATATGGTCGATTGGAACGATGAAGGTGTCATCCTGAATTTGGCAGGGAGTGATGTATCATGGGCAAAAGCCAATGCGTGGGCACCATGTATCATCGAGAAGAAGATCAACGGAGAATACCGTTATTTCTATTATTTTACGGCCGGGAAGAAAGTCGGGGTGGCTGTTGCAAGCAATCCTACCGGTCCGTTTGTTGATTCGGGCAAGCCATTGATTGATAAAAGACCTGAAGGCATAACATGGGGCCAGGAAATTGACCCGGATGTGTTTGAAGATCCAGCTACCGGGAAATGCTATCTGTACTGGGGGAACGGCTACATGGCGGCAGTGGAGCTGAATGAGGATATGGTCTCTGTGAAGCAGGAAACCATGAAGGTTATCACTCCAAAAGCAGATTTCAGGGAAGGTACGTACGTTATTTACAGGGATGGGATTTATTACTTCCTGTGGTCGGAAGAAGATACCGGAAGCCCCGATTATAAAGTATGTTATGGTACCTCCACCAGCCCAATGGGTCCGATCAGCATTCCGGCGAAAAACGTTGTCATAGCAAGGGATAATTCGAAAGCTATTTATGGAACCGGTCATAATTCTGTTATTCAAATTCCGGGGAAAGATGAATGGTACATTGTTTATCATCGTTTTACCCGTCCTAAAGGTATCGAAATAAAAAATCCGGGTTACTTTCGGGAAGTCTGCATTGATAAAATGGAATTCAATGCAGATGGCAGCATTAAAAAAGTGCAGCCAACTATTGAAGGGATTAAACCTGTGTCAATTGGAAAAGATGGATTTGAAAGTACAGCACAACAATGAAATCCTCCAATTTAAATACGTACATTCCCTGAATACTGAGATCAATTATAATTTTCACTGATACAAATCGGAATAAAAACTTTCATGTATATTATTTTGGTGGAGCTTTATTGATTCACCCGGTTTCTTCTATCGATCCTTCTTGTTTTAAGTAAAAGGCACATTAAATCCCATGTATACAGCGAATGATTTATTATTAGTGGTATGGCTTATAATTCATGCTATTTGAACTGATTCTCTACTAAAGTGCATGATCGATTCATTATCTTTGTAGCAATAGAATACCGGTATTATTTTAAACTCAACCAGATTATTTATATCGGTTTAAATAACCCCCGGCAGTTTAATACTAACTGAATTTATCAATTACTAATCTACATCTGTATGTACTTAAAATCGCCTTTGTCATTTCTGTTGTTTTTCCTCTTACTTATCTGTCCGACGCAAGCTCAGACCAGATTATCCATAGATATTAATAAAAAGGGAATAAAAGTCAGTCCAACGCAGTCGGGTCTTTTTTTCGAAGATATAAATCATGCAGCCGATGGGGGGTTATATGCAGAATTGATCAGAAACCGGTCATTTGAAGATGCTGCAATACTTGATGCCTGGACAGTAACAAAACAAACAGGTGCGATAGCAACAGCAACTATTGAAACCCTGAATTTGTTGAATCCCAATCAGGCACAGGCACTCAAATTAAAAGTGGATAATGCCACTTCATCTGCCAGAGCAGGTATTTCGAATTCGGGTTTTTGGGGTATCAATGTGGTCAACGGACAACAATATAAATTGACTTTTTTTGCAAAATGTGATACTGCTTTTACAGGTTCTCTGGTTGCATCACTTGAAAGCACCACCGGAATTAAATATGCTCAGGCAACCATTACCGGTTTAGGACAAGGATGGCAAAAATTTACATGTACACTCACTGCGTCTGGTACGAATACAAACGCTGTTTTTGTCTTATCTGCAAATTCCAGGGGGACACTTTGGTTTGATGTTGTTTCCCTGTTTCCGCCGACTTTCAATAACCGAGATAACGGATTACGGCCCGATTTGGCACAAATGCTGGTAGATTTAAAGCCTGCATTCCTGCGTTTTCCGGGAGGTTGTTTTATCGAAGGAGATTATTTGGCCAATCGTTTTCAATGGAAAAAAACAATCGGAAATATTGAAAATCGTCCGGGACATTCCAATCTGTGGGGATACCGTACTTCCGATGGCATGGGATTTCATGAATTTCTGCAATTAGCGGAAGATCTGAAAGCAGCTCCGTTGTACGTGGCTAATGTCGGACTTGCCCACAACGATAATCAGGCATATAATACCCTAGGCGATTATATCCAGGATGCGCTGGATGCCCTTGAATATGCAAACGGTGCTGTTACGACTCCGTATGGTGCAATGCGTTCGGCAAACGGACATCCCGAACCCTTTAATATAAAATATGTTGAAATCGGAAATGAAAATTACTTTGGAGATAATTATGGTAACAGGTACCTGCAATTCTACACTGCAATAAAAGCAAAATATCCATCTGTAGAGTGTATTGGAAATGTGGCTGCCTGGGGAACTGACAGTCCTACCTGGACATTTACCACCCCGGTCGATTATGTTGATGAACATTATTACCGGAGTCCACAGTGGTTTATCGACCAGTATAAGAAATATGATACCTACAGCCGGAATGGCCCTAAAATCTATGCCGGAGAATATGCAGTCACTTCGGGATGTGGAAATGGCAATTTAATAGCTGCATTGGGAGAAGCTGTTTACATGGCTGGAATGGAGAAAAATACCGATATAGTTCCCATGAATTCATATGCTCCCATTTTTGTAAATGTAAATGACAGAAAGTGGAGCCCCGATATGATTAATTACAACTCCTCTGCAGCGTTTGGTACACCTTCTTTTTATGTACAGAAAATGTTTACGAATAATACCGGGACCATCACTGTACCTGTAAAAGATTCTTTGAATACCGTAATAATTCCTGTAACAGGATCTGTCGGACTGGGAAGCTGGTCTACCAAGGTTGATTATTCAGCTGTTACAGTAAAGAGTGCTTCGAATAGCACCCTTTTCTCCGATCAGTTTGCCAACACTGCCAACTGGACACCTACAAGCGGATCCTGGTCGGCTGCCGGAGGTGTTTATTCACAAACGGGCACAACGACAGATTGCCGTTCAATTGGGGCTGCAATCACCGATACTGCCTATACGTATTCGCTTAAGGCGCGGAAAACAAGTGGGAGTGAAGGCTTTTTGATTATTTTTGGATATAAGGATACTGATAACTTTTACTGGTGGAATATCGGTGGATGGGCGAATACAAAACATGCCATCGAACAGAATGTGGGAGGATCGAAAACTGTACTTGCAGAAGCAGCCGGAAGTGTAAACAACAACCAATGGTACGACATACGGATTGAAGTGACGAAGACAAAGCTTAAATTTTATCTGGATAATGTGTTGATTCACTCCCTCGATAACAGTTCGAAACAATTGCTGTACACTTCGGCAACCCTGGATGAAAGTAATCATCAACTCTACCTGAAAGTAATCAACCCGTCAACCACTGATGTTATATCCGGTTTGAATATGACAGGAATGTCGAATAACATGATAACCGGTAAAGTAACTGTACTGACGTCCTCAAATCCGTTAAATGAAAACTCACTGACGAATAAAACAAATATTGTTCCGGTAGAAGCTAGTGTCAGCTACCCTGCGAATTCATTTAGCTATACTTTCAAAGCAAATTCATTTACCATCCTGCAATTAAATACTTCAACCGTGAATGGTATTCAGGATGTAAAAAAAAAAGAGAATGAACTAAGCTTTTATCCAAATCCGGTGCACGATTTGATTCATCTAAAAGGATCGGGAGAAGAAATTATTTCGGTAAAGATTTGTACATTGACAGGGCAAACAGTAATGTGCAGAGATATTATTAATGGAACATCAATGGATTTGTCGACACTTGAAAAAGGTATTTATATCCTGGAAGCAAAGCAGGGAAACCAGCTTGTATCCTCAAAATTAATGAAAGAGTAGACTTCTGGGTAATTAATAATTGCCAAGGCAATTAAATATAAGCTGATGTAGATTAATGAATTGATCATTAAATATCTACAATAACTTATTTCAATTTCAAAATCACTAAAATTTTAAAAAAAATAAAACAATTATAATTCAAAATGAGAAACTTATATCTTAAGAAACTTAAATTCCCGTGCAAATTAAGTAGCACACTATTTAAATTTCTGATTCTTTTAACTGTTGGTTTAAATTCAACGAACTCTTATGCTGCAGATCCTACATTGAAAATTCAGTATGCTTCGATTAACAGCCTTGTGAGTACTATAATCCCTGACGAAACAGGAAATGGCTATGATGCAACTTTACAAAACGGTGCTATCCTTAAAAAATTAGGACGATTCAATGTTATTGATTTGGGTACACTAAACGGATACCTCGATTTAGGTTCTAAAACAGGCACCGTCATTCAATCGTTGAGTGATTTTACGGTTGCCCTGAATGTTTATGTCGATCCGACAGTTGTATTGACGAATGCTGGAAATTTTATATGGACATTTGCCAATTCTTCCAATATGGGTTTAACCTCGAATGGCAATATGTTTTTTACAGCCTTGAATACACGGTATGCAATTTCAAAAACAAATTATAACGCTGAAACATCGGTATCAAAGGGATCTGCCCTTGACAAAGGCTCCTGGAAAAATATTATTTATACACAAGAAGGGACAACCGGGACAGTTTATATAGATGGGGTCAGTGTGAAATCAAAAACTGTTACTGTTTTACCTTCTGCATTAGGTGCAACTTCAAATAATTATATCGGAAGATCCTGTTACTCGGGGGATGCATATCTTACAAATTCACTGATCAATGATTTCAGGATTTATAACAGGGCGCTTCCGGCCGCTGAAATCGCCACCCTGGCTTCACAACGAATCGCCTTGGATAGTGCCATGGTCATTCAACAGATTACTGCTGCCGGTACGCAGTTGACTTTGTCCGGATTAAATGCCGTTATTTCGAATCTGTCACTCCCTACTGATGGGGGAAATTCGGTTGTTATTACCTGGAGCTCTTCGAACATGGGTTACATCACCAATTCAGGAATTGTAACACGTCCGGCGCCCGGTGCCGATACGGCTGTCGTACAACTAACAGCTACGTTATCAAAAAACGGAATAGAAACTACCAAATTATTCACGGCTAAAGTAATCCCCTCGCTGTCTGACAGGGTTAGTGCACAAAAGGATTCACTAAATTTATCCCTGATTGGAAATCTGAATTTACTCAGATCGAATCTCTCACTTTCCACAAAAGGCATTGAAGGGTCTGTCATTAAATGGAGTTCAGATAAACCAACGATTTTATCAACTGCCGGGATAATTGTTACACGCCCTGCCAAAGGGTCCGGAAATGAAAAAGTTATTTTGACTGCCACCATACTGAAAGGTACGGTAACCCTTGTGAAAACATTCACCATCTATGTTGCTGAAGACGAAGGATTCTCAGCATATCTTTTTGCCTACTTTACAGGCAATGCCGGTAATCAGGAAGCTATACGGTTTGCCCTGAGTGATGATGGCTATATTTATAATGCCCTGAACGGGAATAACCCGGTATTAAATTCGGCGACGATAAGTACTACCGGTGGAGTTCGCGACCCGCATATACTTAGAGGGCAGAATAACGATTATTTTATGGTAGCCACTGACATGGTATCAGCCCTGGGATGGAATTCAAACCGTGCCATGGTATTGTTGAAGTCAACGAATATGATTGACTGGCAATCCAGTGTTGTGAATATTGCAACTACTTATCCCGAATATAGTGCTGCTGATGAAGTCTGGGCACCACAAACGATTTATGATCCACAGGTCGGTAAATACATGGTTTATTTTGCCATGAGGCTCGGTAGTTCGGATTTTGCAAAAATATATTATGCCTACGCCAACAGCACTTTTACCGCGTTAGAATCTTCCCCTAAGCTTTTATTTAATAATAACGGCTTATCAACCATTGATGCTGATATCGTTTTAAAAGATGGTGTCTATAACATGTTTTTTAAAACCGAAGGGAATGGAAACGGTATTAAGAGAGCTTATTCCCCTTTTCTGACAGGAAGTTACGTTCTGTATGATAAGTATTTACAATCCACTTCAAATGCTGTTGAAGGTAGTTGTGTCTTTAGAATTTATAATTCTGACAACTGGATTCTAATGTACGATATGTATACCAGTGGAGCTTATCAATTTACCACCAGTACCGATTTGATTAACTTCTCGGTGGTGCCTAATCCTGTATCATTTGATTTTACACCCCGTCATGGTACCGTGATTCCAATTACTGCTGCCGAAAAACAAGCTCTTATAAAAAAATGGGATCCAACTTCGAATGTCAATAACGTGTCAGGATCAAAGGTAATTTCAATTTACCCGAATCCGGTTAGAAACACATTGTACTATTCATGTAAAAGCAACGATCAAACATTAAAATTATCGGTTCTTGATTTAAACGGTCATGAAATAATACTACGAACGATCTCAAATACTGAAGGGCAACTGGATGTGTCGGGACTTTCACCCGGAATCTATTTTCTTCAAATTACATCGACAGTAGGTGTTTTAAGTTACCAAAAGTTCATTAAACAATAAGTTCAGTATTTAGTATTTTAAGGAGTGGAGTTTTCAACTATGAAAATATCCACTCTTTTTTTGTATCAATCTACTGCTAATTAAAGCTGTTTTTAGTTTTTTTTACTATAGAAACTTTGTTTTTACAATTATGGATTAATGTCGTTTAGCAAAGGATTTTGATTTGATACATGCTAAGTGATACTAAGTGATACTTCGTGCAACTAAGTGTGTTAGTTCCTTCGTGACTAATTTTATCTTGTCACAAATGAAATGTCCCGAATCACGGGAGACTCTAAGTCACAATGTTTCACATCAAAGATTCCTGTTTTTTAAAAATGAGATAGATTGCTATACGACATTTAATAATGTATTAAAAATTACATTATTAAACTGATTCATTAGATCTTACTGAAAACACTCAATACAAAACAACTTGAAATTGTATATTTTGAGTAAAACAGATTCGATTAATTTAAGTCAATTGAAAAGTTCGACAGACTGTCCTTTGGGAAAATTTGTCAGTTAGTAGTTTAGCTGATTTGTGTGTTTTTTGATTTAGTTTTAAAATCTATTATTTAATTAATTCGTACCCATTAATGACCTTTTTTTTACCCAATATTGCCAACAAAATGATTTATATTTGCTTCCAATAATTATTGTTTATTTATCGATAAATAAATTATTATCTTTTTTTACAAGTAAACAACAACTTTAAAATAAATGTGTCATGAAAAAATTCTTTACTATTATTGTTTTTGCACTTTCATCCTGTGCAATATTACAATTAAATGCGCAAAACTTGCTTGCAGGCTGGGATGGCAATGGAGTTACGGGAGATGCCTCAAAACCAAGTGATGTGGGTTGGGTAAACGCATTAGCTACCACAGCAAATTTATGGACAGTGGCTAATGGGTCGGGCGGTTGCCGTTTTAGGGACTCCGGGGTCACGGGTGGCTATACTGCTAATTCGATTACCCTTGAAAATTCACCTACTACTTTTTTGACTTCACGAATGATGATGGTTCGTTGGGATAATGCAAGTTATTCAAAATCTTTTTATGCTTTCCCGGTCACTTTGGAAGCTAATTCTACCTACACTTTCTCGATGAATTACTTTTATGGAGGCAGTGGTAGTGCCGGTTTAGCGCTTAATTGCGGTATAAGTGCCGCGGTAGATACTACAGGTCAGATTGCAACTCAAACATTTACGTCTACCACTGCGAATGTGATGCGCTCAGGTGCTTTAACATTTTCAACCAAAGATGCCGGAGTCTATCACTTGGTTATTAGCGGAGCGTGGGCATGGTTTGGAATTTCCAATTTAAGCATTATCAAAAACACAGTACTTCTGGATGATTTAAATGCACAATTTACAAACCTGACATTAGGAAATTTAAATGCAGTAACCTCAAATATTACGTTGCCTAAAACTTTAGGAACAAAAGGAGTGGTTGTTCGTTGGGCATCCTCTAAACCTGCCATCATTGATACTTTAGGAACTGTGACTCAACCGGCGCTGTATGATGCCTTTGTAAATTTAACGGCTACATTGTTTCAAACAGTCGACGGCGTGCCTTATACTATGGCTAAAGTATTTACGGCAAAAGTGCTAGGGGTTGTGCCTACCCCGGATTTGGTTGCTGATTGGAACTTCAACCCTGAAAATATCACACTTGAAAATGATACGTTGCGGGTAACTGATGCTCTAAATGGCTTCAAGGGGAAACTTGTAAATGAGGCACGAATCCGTACAATCGGTTCATCTGAACACATCAATGTGTTAGATTTAGGTGCCGGAAAAGGATATTTTGATATGGGAACTGATATTGGCAAGGTTGTATATTCTTTATCCAATCATTCCATAATGGGTTTTTTTCGTGTAAATGAAAATTATACCAATTTAGCTTCAGCCGGTAATTATTACTGGTGTTTTAGCAACTCGAACAGCATTGGTACCAATGCAACCGGATTTATGTATGGTCGGTTAAGTGGTGAAGCAGCAGGTATTTCGGCTGCAGGATCACCAAGTACGGCTGCAAATGCTGCTGTTGCTGCCCCAATAGGTGCATGGCATCACTTTGCATATGTGTTGGAAGGAACAAAAGGAACTGTTTATCTTGATGGGGTACAGGTAGCACAGAATCTAAAGATGCTTTTACCTGCCATTGCATTGGCGAAGGATAACCTGACAGGCACACTTTATAACTGGTTAGGCCGTTCAAGCTGGACATCAGATGCCTACCTTCAGCAAACTTTGTTGTATGATTTCCGTGTATTAAGTATTCCGTTAACAATAGATGATATAAATAAAGGTTACGATGGCTTTGATGCCATTCAAACAACACTTGAAAAATTGAATGTCGCCTATTCCGAAAATCCGGATTTTACAGCTCCTGAGCTTACCACCGAAATGAATAGTCTTAAATTGGGCGATCTGAGTGCTGTTAAAGCTGATATTACATTGCCCGTAAAGGGAGTTGATAACACAATTGATATTCTGTGGAAAACTACAAATCCTAATTTAATTAGTGCAACCGGTGTGGTTACTCGTCCTGATTATTATAATTACAACGATACGTTGACGGCAACCCTGACTAAAAATGGTCAGTCACTTGTCAAGAAATTCCCTGCAACAGTGATCGTAAAAGATGGCACCCAGTTTGCAAATGATTTGTTGGTAAAATATGATTTCTCATCAGTCATTGATTCAGTGGTAACAGATGCTGCCGAAAAACACTTCAAAGGAACACTGAAAAATAATGCAAAAATTAAATCCATTGGTACCAGCATTAAATATAATGTTTTAAGCCTGGGTGATAGCATTGGCTATTTTGATATGGGACCCGAAGTGGGCAAACTCATGTATAACATGACTGATTTTACCCTTGGAGCCTATTTCCGTATTGATGCCGGATATAAAGGACTATCTAAAAATGGAAATTTCTTGTGGAGCTTTTCGAATTCGAAGGATATATTGACTACGCCAACTGGGTATGTTATTGCCAGCTTACGAAATCAGGCTGCAACAATTTCACCAACAAACTGGAGCTACGAGAAAACAGTAGCCCTTGCAGATTCAGCTTTAAAAGATGGATGGCATCATTTTGCCTATACACAAAGTGGAACAACCGGGACTATTTATATTGATGGTGCACCGATAAATTCTTCCGATACTATAACCAGTCTGCCATCAACCACGCTTCCGAAAGCCGGTCAGTTAGGAACACTTTATAACTGGATTGGACGTTCGTGTTATGCTACTGATGTAAATTTACGAAAAACTTTAATCTATGATTTCAGGTTATACAAAACAGCTTTAAATGTTGAACAGATCCAGAACACCATTTTAAATGTGGGAAGTGTTATTAGTTCCCTTGAAAATGCATATAGCGAAGGACCTACCGCTGTCGGAACAATACCGGACTCGAAGTATAAAGTCATCTCCGGTTTCAATCGAATTGATATCCTGGGGTTGAATGGTACCGAAAAGATTACACTGTATGATCTTGCAGGCAGTCAGTTGAAGATTACAAATTCTTCAAGCATTGTGGTAAGTGCCGGCGTTTATATTGTCAGAATAAACGGAGAAGTCACAAAAGTGATTGTCAGATAAAGAAACTATTTTTTACTGATTTTAAAGAGGATGCCTTAAAAGGACATCCTCTTTTTTCGTTTAAATAGGTCTGCCTATCATCGATTAATTTGATAATTTTTTGTGATCTTATAGTTTTGTTTTGTTTGGATTCAAAAAAGTAGTCGAAATAAGATATTGTCGTATTTTAAACTTTATTTTAAACTGTCTTTTCAACTTATTGAATTTACTTAAGAATTTATATAAATAGTATAGAATGAAGTTATAAGAATGCTGAGAATGAACATTGTTTTATTGATTGCGTTTGGATATTACATTTAATCCGTACTTATATAAATTCGAAAAATTTTGAAGAATTTCGTGGGTTGTAAATGCCTGTTTTTATAGTTGAATATTTTTAATAGAAACTTGTCTGTCTGCTAAAATTTAATTCCATTTTTTAAAATGTAAAAAATGTACTTGTTTGAATTATAAAAAGATATTTGTACAAATATCTTTCGACATTTTCAACATCCTATTTGACTTAATTTTACACCTTCATATTGTAACTTCATCGTATTTTTGCTGTATAATATATTCAAAATGTTAAGTACTAGATTGTTAAAAATTGCATGTTCACTGAAAAAGTGTCATTTAAATTTGCGATGACACATATATTAATCATTAAATAATACTAATATGAAGAAAAAAAATTACTTCGCAGAAATCAAAGGGAATGGTAAAACCTTTCTCCTGATGGTAGCTTTGTCTACTTCGTCTCTTTTGATGGCTCAACCGAACCTGGATTTGGGCTTAAAATTGCATTATACTTTTGAAACAGCCAACGGAACGACGGTTCCTGATGTTTCAGGAAACGGGCATGATGGTACTCTTTATGGTGCTACTGTCGGATTAACAAACGGGAAAAATTCGTTGATTTTAAGTAAGAGCGGGACCGATTACCTGGATATGGGTGCCGGTACAGGAAGCCTGATTTCTTCGCTCACCGATTTTTCCATGTCATGTTATATTTGGGTGAATACAACTAATACAAATCTCTCCAGCAATGGAAATATGATTGCTACATTCAGTAATTCGCTGGACAGTTATAATCAACAGGTAGGATATATGTTCTTACAGGCAAAACGTAGCCGGTATTCAATTACTCTTGCCCGTTATGAAACTGAACAGGCTGTTCAGGTGGGTACCGATGTTGCCAAAGGAAAATGGGTACAGTTTACCTATACACAAAGCGGCACTACCGGCAAGTTTTACCAGGATGGGGTTTTGATGAATACAAATGTTGCTGTCACCTTAACTCCTTCAAACCTGGGTTCCACACTTTACAACATAATCGCAAAGCCATCCTATAAAGACGATGCCTATCTGCAGGATGCCCAGATCAGTGATTTCCGCATGTATAACCGGGCGATTACTTCTGATGAAGTATTGATATTGAATGGGTATACCTCTGAATTTATCGATGCCTATAATAGCCTGACATTGGGTGATATTTCTGCTTTGACCGGTAATATTACCTTGCCGGCTACCAGTGGCACTGCAAATATCCCTGTTGTATGGACATCATCACTCCCATTGATCATCGGTACTGATGGAACAGTAAACCGTCCAACGCAATACGATGCCACTGTGAAATTAACGGCTACATTAACTCAAACAGTTGGTGGTGTTACTTATACGCTTGTTAAAGTGTTTAATGCTACTGTAAAGGCTTACAACACTGTGTCCGATCAATTGGCAGAGTGGAACTTTGCAGGGAACACGATCAAAGAAATCAATGGAGCCCTGACTGTGAAAGACATTCAAAGCGGTTTTGTGGGAACCGTTATGAATGATGCCCGAATCAGGACTATAGGTTCAACCACTCTCTTTAACGTGCTTGATTTAGGAAGCGGCACAGGATATTTTGATATGGGTACTGAGATTGGAAAAGCAATTTATTCGCTGAATGATTATACCATGATGAGCTACTTCCGGATTGATGACACGTATAGTAATTTAGGAAGCGGTGGAAACTTCATATGGACTTTCTCTAACTCAGCTGATGCAGGAACCGATAAAAACGGATATGTCTTTGGTACGTTGAAGGATCAGGGACAAGCTATCTCCACGAACTACTGGGATCTGGGAAATCAATCAGTCGCTAAAAATGCCAATGCACCTAAAGGGGCATGGCATCATATTGCCTATACCCAGAGCGGTACTGTTGGTACTGTTTATGTCGATGGGGTAAGTGTTGCTTTCGGATCAATTACAAATATTCCCTCTACAGCCATCACTATTTCCGGTCGAACCGGAACACTTTTCAACTGGTTGGGACGCTCGTGTTATAATGGAGATGCGTATCTCCAAAAAACACTCCTGTATGATTTCCAACTCCTTAAAGTGGCCCTGACACCGGGTGATTTAGTCTCAGGTTTCATAGGTTTTGATCCGGTCTCAACAACGCTCGACCAATTGAATAATGCTTATTTAGAAAATCCGGATAATATTCTTACAGAATTAAGTACTGAAAAGAATAGTCTCTCACTGGGTAACCTGAGTGCAGTTACAGCCAACCTTCCTTTACCACTTAAAGGTCCGCTGGATAACTCAATTTCCATTACCTGGAAATCGACCACGCCGGCTTTGATCGACTCGGTTGGAAATGTCACCCGTCCTAATTATTATAACTACAACGATACTTTGACTGCTTCGTTGATGAAAAATGGGCAGAAAGTTACGAAACAATTCTATGCAACCGTTGTCGTAAAAGATGGAACACAGTTTGCAAATGACCTGTTGGTGAAATACGACTTCTCTTCAGTGGTTGATTCAACAGTAACCGATGCTGCCGAACAACATTTAAAAGGTGTACTGAGAAATAATGCCTCTGTGAAGAGTATCGGTTCAACCGTAAAATACAATGTGTTGAATTTAGGTGACAGCATCGGATATTTCGATATGGGACCTGAAATCGGTAAACTGATGTATAACCTGACTGATTATACCCTGGGAGCATATTTCCGGATTGATGAATCGTACAACCATATGAAACCAAATGGGAACTTCTTATGGAATTTTTCTAATTCCAAGGATATCTATACCCATGCTTCCGGTTATGTTATTGCCAGTTTACGGAATCAGGCAGCAACAATTTCTTATTCGAACTGGACTACCGAGCAAACTGTATTGCAAAAAGATTCAGCCTTTAAAGGGGCATGGCACCATTTCGCCTACACCCAAAGAGGGAACACCGGTACACTTTATATTGATGGAAATAATATTGCTTCCTTGGATACGATAACAACATTACCTTCAAAGGCACTTCCTAAATCGGGCTTGTTAGGCACGCTTTATAACTGGATTGGACGTTCATGTTATCCGGATAATGTGTATTTGCGTAAAACGCTGGTTTATGACTTCAGGCTTTACCGGACAGCATTAAACGATACTCAGGTTATGTCCACTGAGTTGAATGTCGAAAATTTGATCCCTGCATTAAATAAAGCCTACGATGAAACTCCAAATGCTGTTCCATCTGTGACGGATTCACCCTACCGGGTTACAACATCAGTTGGAGTAATTAATATACTCGGCTTAACAGGAAATGAGAAAGTATCGGTATTTGATATTGCAGGTCGTCAACTTAAGTTGATACATCCGGCACTGATTACTGTAAATGCAGGTGTATATATTGTCAGAATAGATGGGTATTTGACAAAAGTGGTGGTCAGATAACTAAAGTGAAAATAGTTAATTGCAACAGGGTGTCCGGAAAACGGGCACCCTTTTTTTTTATTTTCATTTCATTAAAATGGAATAATGGAATAATGGAATATTTGAATGGTTGAGTTTTTTATATTTTGATTCTTTATTGTAATTGCATCCATTGAAATTTCTTTTAAATAAACCAGAAAATAAAGATTCTATGGTAGAATTAATCCCTAATTTAAATCATTTTTATGTTGATAATTCCCAAAATAACGAGTTGCTTGATTTTTTAAGAATTAAGCCTCTGCCAACCCTTTAGTTTCTGCTCTTTTTATTAAAACCCTTATGAATTAATCTGTTTTACTTAACCCGGTAAAAATGCTAGTTTCCACCTGCTCTGATAAGTAGGCCGGATAACAGGCGCATAGAATTCAATAGTTGAAATTAAATTGTGTTTGTTTGATGCCTGTATATCCCTGATTTGATCTTTCTTTTTCTTTCAATAAAAAACGAAGTCATCAGAATGTAATTGAAATATCACCTTGTTTGACTCATTTTCACTCCTTTTTGGAGATGTCTAAATCGTATATTTGTAATCGAACAGATAAAATTTATCTGAACCGGATATTGATTTCATTTCGGACCGGATATCATTCTATAAAAAAGATTGTTCTTTTTAAAAGTAGCAATATATATTATCACTTAATTTAATAAATCATGAAAAAGAAAATTTACTCATTTAAAGGCTGTTTTAAGGTCTTTCTTCTTTCAGCCGGACTAGCTGTTTCTTCGTCAGGCTTTTCACAGGATTTAAATGCCGGTCTGAAATTACATTACACATTTGAGAAGGCAACCGGAACAACGGTTTCAGATGTTACAGGAAACGGGTATGATGGTACACTTTATGGTGCTACTGTAGGTTTATCAAACGGGAAAAATTCGCTTATTCTAAGTAAGAGTGGTACCGATTACCTGGATATGGGTGCCGGTACAGGAAGTCTTATTTCTTCGCTCACCGATTTTTCCATATCTTGTTTTATTTGGGTGAATACAACAAATACAAATCTCACCAGCAACGGAAATATGATTGCCACATTCAGTAACTCGCTGGACAGTTATAATAAGCAAGTAGGGTATATGTTCTTGCAGGCAAAACGTAGCCGGTATTCAATTACCCTTGCCCGTTATGAAGCCGAACAGGCTGTTCAGGTGGGTACAGATGTTGCCAAAGGGAAATGGGTACAGTTTACCTATACCCAAGCCGGCAGTACGGGCAATTTTTATGAGGATGGTGTTTTGAAAAATACAAATACTGCGGTCACCTTAACTCCTTCCAGCCTGGGATCAACACTTTACAACATTATTGCAAAACCATCCTATGCGGGTGACACTTATCTGCAGGATGCCCAGATCAGCGATTTTCGTATGTACAACAGGGCAATTACTTCCGATGAAGTAATGATATTGAATGGGTATTCAGCTGAATTTATTGAAGCTTATAATAGCTTGACATTGGGTAATATAGATGCTTTAACAGGAAATGTCACTTTGCCGGCTACCAGTGGTACCGCAAATATCCCTGTTGTATGGACGTCGTCAATGCCATTGGTCATCACAACTGATGGAACAGTGAACCGTCCAACGCAATACGATGCCACTGTGAAATTAACAGCTACATTAACTCAAACAGTTGGCGGTGTTACTTATACGCTCGTTAAAGTGTTTAATGCAACTGTAAAAGCATATAATGTAGCGGATGACAAACTGGCAGAATGGAACTTTGCCGGGAATTTAGTCTCTGAAACAAATGGAGTTCTTACTGTAACTGATACCCGTAGCGGATTCGTTGGTACCGTAAAGAATGATGCCCGTATCCGTACTATTGGAACAAGTCCTCAGTATAATGTATTGGATTTAGGTAGCGGATCAGGTTATTTTGATATGGGAACAGAAATCGGTAAGGCCATCTATTCATTGAATGACTATACCATGATGGCTTATTTCCGTGTTGATGATACGTATAAAAATCTTGGCAACAACGGAAACTTTATCTGGACTTTCTCAAATTCGGATAATTCTGAAGTCGATCGTAACGGATATATATTCGGATCTTTGAAGGAACAAGCACAGGCTATTTCAACGAATTATTATAGTTTAGGAAATCAATCAATAGGAAAATCACCGGCAGCAGCTGCACCAATTGGGGCATGGCATCATTTGGCTTATGCTCAAAGTGGTACAGTTGGTACGATCTATTTGGATGGTGTCAGCATTGCAACCGGTCCAATAACAAATTTACCTTCAACTGCCATCACTATTGCCGGTAGAACAGGTACTCTTTACAATTGGTTGGGTCGTTCAAATTTTGTTTCAGATTCCTATCTTCAAAAAACACTCCTTTATGATTTCCAGCTATTAAAAGTTGCAGTCAGTGGGTCTGACCTGATAGATGGTATGGATGGAATCGATGCGATACCTGCGACCATTGAATCGTTAAATACGGCTTATACTCAAAATCCTGATTATTTGTTGCCTGAGCTGACGACTGAATTGAATAACCTGCAGTTGCAAAATTTAAATGCAGTAAAAGCCAATATTGCCTTGCCATTAAAAGGTACTGATAATTCCATTAATATTGCCTGGAAATCATCCAATCATGCTTTAATTGATTCATTGGGAAATGTCACCCGTCCTGACTATTATAATTATAAGGATACTTTGACTGCTTCATTAACGAAAAATGGCCAGAAAGCTACAAAACAATTTTTTGCAACCGTTGTTGCAAATGATGGAACCCAGTTTGCAAATGACCTGTTGGTGAAATACGACTTCTCTTCTGTGGTTGATTCAACAGTAACTGATGCCGCTGAAAAACACTTTAAAGGAGTATTGAGAAACAATGCCACTGTTAAGAGTATCGGTACAACCGAAAAATACAATGTGTTGAATTTAGGCGACAGCATCGGATATTTCGATATGGGACCTGAGGTAGGTAAACTGATGTATAACCAGAATGATTATACGATAGGAGCTTACTTCCGGATTGATGAATCGTACGACCAACTGAAACCAAATGGTAACTTCTTGTGGAGTTTTTCTAATGCCACGGATATCTTAACCAATGCCACCGGTTATGTTATTGCCAGTCTGCGGAACCAGGCAGCAACAATCTCTTATTCGAACTGGACTACCGAGCAAACTGTATTACTGACCGATTCAGCTTCCAAAGGAGCATGGCACCATTTTGCATATTCTCAAAATGGAATTATAGGTACGATCTATCTTGATGGTAACAATGTCAAATCGGATACTGTAACGACATTACCTTCAATGGCACTTCCTAAACCGGGCTTGTTAGGAACTCTTTATAACTGGATAGGCCGTTCATGCTATGCCGGTAATGCCTATTTGCGTAAGGCACAGGTTTATGACTTCAGACTTTATAAGACGGCTTTAACCGATACTCAGGTTATGTCCACTGTATTTAATGTTGAAACTCTGATTCCTGCATTAAATAAAGCTTCTGAAGAAACTCCAAATGCTGTTCCTTCAATATCGGATTCACCCTACAGGGTCACTACATCAATTGGTGTAATTAATATACTCGGCTTAACCGGAAATGAGAAAGTATCGGTATTTGATATTGCAGGTCGTCAACTTCAGATGATACAACCGGCACTGATTACAGTGAATGCCGGAGTGTATATTGTCAGAATTGATGGCTATTTGACAAAAGTAGTGGTTCGTTAAATAAATTTTAAATAGTTAATTGTAAAAGGGCGTCCGTTTTTCGGACACCCTTTTTTAATACACTTATTTTTATCTTTTGAAAAGTCTGAGTTCTCCGGGTATTCGATCCTTTGTTTTTACATTCCTTTCATTGAAAATACGGTCAAACTAAGTTAAATACTAATAGTCCTTTGGTTTAATAATCCTCTTATTTCATTTTTTTTGTTTGAAAATTTTTAAAAATGCGGTATTTGAGTTTTTTACAATTATTGCTCCACTATCCGTTTAATTTCTCTTTTTATATTAAAATCTCCGAATGAATTTTTCTGTTCTATTTTTCCGAATGAAAAAGCTAGTTTCCAACTACTCTGATAAGTAGCCCGGATAAATGACCTTTTCTGTTGAATGCCGCAAACCTGATATCTCTGTATTGTTACTTGTCTGCTCGAAATTCATTTGTTTTATTTCTTTCGACAGAAAAATAATATGTGCAGATTGTAATTGAATTGACATCTTCTTTGACTTGTTTTCACTCCTTATTGGTGCTATTTATAATGTACATTTGCAATCAGACTAATGAAATCTCGTAGAAATAATTTATCTTTCAGATTAAACCCTGTTTTTTAGTTCTTAAAAAAAGAAGAAGATAATACGTATATAAGTAATGGCCAAAATAGATTTTCCTGTTTTGTACCAATGTATTCCGTACAATCGACATGCGTTCGTTGAGATCCTGAAAAAAGAGACTTTATAGAAATACAGATTTTATTTTTAATAAGACTATAACTGACATTTAAACATCAATTAAGTAGAGAATTGTGATTTGTATAAGAACATCATAAAGCCTCAAAATTATAAATAATTATGATATTTTTTTCAAGGAGGGACAATTATATTTTTTGCAAATTTAAAGTATTTCAATAGTAACTGTATACTGAATTGATTATTACATTTTTTTCAACAATCGCAGTATCAAGACTAAAAACGTGATCATCTGAAACTATGATATTGAATAAAAATATCGTACATAAAATGGATTCATTCAATTGATTTGAAAAACCGATAAAATAGCCCGGTTGAGTGGCTTTTCGTTTAACCCAATAAAATTACTATATTCACTAATAATAAATTCAAATGAAAAAAATCTTTTACTTCATTGCATTCTTTATGGCATGGTCGTCGGCTATGTTAATACAGGCAGCAAATGTTATTCCTCAGGCCGGTGTTTATTACAACATTGTGCAATCCGGCTCCAATTTGGTAGTGGGAGCTGTCAATACACAACCTTGTGTTCAAACTCCTGCTAACTCATTAAGCCAGGCATTTCAATTTATTCCAGTGGAAGGCAAGGCTGATACCTATACCATTCAAAGTTATTTAGGTTTATCTCTAAATAAAATATCTTCTAGTGGCTGGAGTATGATTTACCTGATTACTCCGGATGCATTAAACGCAGAATGGGTGATTACAAATGATCTTTCAAGTGCAACTTCATTCCGTTTATTGCTTAATGCTAACAATAAATACATGGCTTCGGACGGAGTAACCAACAACTCCAGTTTGTATTGTGATAAAAGTGTTGATCATGTGAATGGTCTATTCTCGATAAAAGAAACCACAATCCCTACAGATCTTGTCGCTGCTTTAAACGGACTTACACTGGGTGATGTTTCGGCTGTCACTGCTGATATCAATTTAGTGACAACTACCGGTACCCCTGCAATTCCTGTTACCTGGACTTCTTCGTTACCAGAGGTTGTCTCAACTACCGGAATTGTAAACCGTCCTACCTTATATGATGCAACTGTGAAATTAACAGCTACTTTAACCCAAACAATTAATGGTGTAGTGTATACCATGGACAAAGTGTTTAATGTTACTGTAAAAGCATTTAATGTTGCGGATGCCAAACTGGCAGAATGGAATTTTGCAGGGAATTTAATCTCTGAAATAAATGGTATCGTGACAGTAAATGACACCCGTAGTGGAATGGTTGGTACTGTAAAGAATGATGCCCGTATCCGTACCATTGGAACAAGACCTCAGTATAATGTATTGGATTTAGGAAGCGGTACAGGTTATTTTGATATGGGTGCAGAAATCGGTAAGGCAATTTATTCGTTGACTGATTATACCATGATGGCTTATTTCCGTGTTGATAATACGAATACAACTCTTGCAAACAACGGAAATTTTATATGGACTTTTTCTAACTCTGCTGATGCGGGTACTGATCAAAACGGGTATATTTTTGGTACATTGAAGGATCAGGGTCAAGCTATCTCTACGAATTACTGGAATTTTGGAAATCAATCAGTCGCTAAAGATACCATTGCATCTCTAGGAGCATGGCATCATATCGCATATTCTCAAAGTGGAACCCAGGGTACTGTTTTTATAGATGGTATAGAGGTTGCTACCGATACAATAACAAATTTACCGTCAACTGCTATCACCATTGCAGGTAAAACAGGCACTCTTTTCAACTGGTTAGGACGTTCGTGTTATAAAGATGATGCCTATCTTCAAAAAACACTTCTTTATGATTTTCAGTTGCTAAATGTTGCAGTCACTGGGGCTGACCTGGTAGGTAGTATGGATGGAATCGATGCAATACCTGCGACCCTTGAATCGTTAAATGCTGCTTATGCTCAAAATCCTGATTATGTGTTGCCTGAGCTGACGACTGAATTGAATAACCTTAAGCTGCCAAATTTAAATGCAGTAACTGCCAATATTGCCTTGCCATTAAAAGGTACTGATACTTCCATTAATATTGCCTGGAAATCAACCACTCCTGCTTTAATTGATTCAGTGGGAAATGTCACCCGTCCTAATTATTATAATTATAAGGATACTTTGACTGCTTCATTGACGAAAAATGGACAGAAAGTTACAAAACAATTCTATGCAACCGTTGTCGTAAAAGATGGAACACAGTTTACTAATGACCTGTTGGTGAAATACGACTTCTCTTCTGTGGTTGATTCCACAGTAACTGATGCAGCCGAAAAACACTTAAAAGGAGTATTGAGAAACAATGCCACTGTTAAGAGTATCGGTACAACCGAAAAATACAATGTGTTGAATTTAGGCGACAGCATTGGATATTTCGATATGGGACCAGAAATAGGAAAACTGATGTATAACATGAATGATTATACCCTGGGTGCTTACTTCAAGATTGATGAATCGTACAACCAAATGATACCAAATGGTAACTTCTTATGGAGTTTTTCTAATGCCACGGATATTTTAACTAATGCAACCGGTTATGTTATTGCCAGTTTGCGGAACCAGGCAGCAACAATCTCTTATTCGAACTGGACTACCGAGCAAACTGTATTGAAGGCTGATTCTGCCTTTAAAGGGGCATGGCACCATTTTGCCTACACCCAAAGCGGAACCACCGGTACACTTTATGTGGATGGAAATAATATCGCTTCTTTGGATACCATAACAACATTACCTTCAATGGCTCTTCCTAAATCGGGCATGTTAGGCACGCCCTATAACTGGATTGGCCGTTCGTGCTATGCCGGTAATGTTTATTTGCGTAAAACACTGGTTTATGACTTCAGGTTATATAAGACAGCTTTAACTCAGGATCAAATTAATTCAACTGAAATGAATGTTGAAAATATTATTCCTGCATTAAACAAAGCTTCTGATGAAACTCCAAATGCATTGAAATCTGTTCAGGATTCTCCATACACGGTTCTTCCAAATGTGGGTGAAATCAATATTAACGGATTGACAGGAACTGAAAAAGTCAGCGCATTTGATATAACAGGTCGTCAGCTTATTATTAATACTCCTTCACGGATTGTTGCAAATGCAGGCGTATATATCGTTCGAATTAATAACTTTATCACGAAAGTTGTTGTAAAATAATAAATATATTCATTACATATTTAAAGGGTGTTCAGGTTGAACACCCTTTTTTTTAATCCGGCTATTTTAGGATCTGCATTCAAATAAGTAGTGGGAACAATATAATGTCTGGTTTTATTATTCTCAAAACACGACCTCTTTCTTTGCCCTCTTCCTCTCCAGATTGTAAACGGTAGAGGGAAATAGTACTAAGGGTTCATGACGTTCTATTTTAAATTATGGGAATTTATTTAATTCCTATTCGTTATCTTGTTTTAATTCTTCTTCCTCTAAAACATTTCCCAATGTTTCTTGCTCTTCTGGCAAGCTCTCTGGCCCGGAGAAAGTTATAGGAATGAAGGTTGAAGATCATTCATTTAAAAATTACTTGTCACTTTTTATTTCCTACAGCATAACCATTGTAGTTAACTTGCTTCAAAAAAGTATTTTCATATTCCATATTACAACTTTCATCCCTGTTTTTCAAACACTACTTCTCTTTGGAACAGGAATTTTCAAGCCCGTATCATTTTACGGTAAATCAAAATTTTGACAATGAATCATTAAATATTCATCCGTTACATGTTCATTTAACCTTCACTATGCCTCCACTTCCCATTCACTTCCCATTCTGAGGTATTGCGGTGGTATTGCGGTGGTATTACGGTATTATTGCGGTATTAATGCGGTGTAATATTAGAGCGCAATATCTCCGCAAAAGTTCCGTAAAACAAACTTAACATGTTCTTATCTTCTGTAAAGGAGAATTGAATGGGTAGTAAATGCGTAGTGTAGGTATGATTGAAATGAATGGAATAAAGAAACTGAATTTTATAGAAGTACATACACGCAAGAAAAATGATTTCCTGTTGATTAATAAATATGACATTATATTGTTCCAATTACTTAAATAACTGAATCATACATCAGGCAAAAAAACAGATACGTATTTTAAATAACTTTTTGGTCAGCATTTCATTTAAAACATGACATCTTCTGAATGAATTTCACTCTTTTTTTTTCGGCTTTGATCTTTCAATACGAGTATATGCTTCGTCGTAAACGAATATGTAAATAATACATTGGTTTACAAGTTAATTGAAATCAAACGATTTTGTTGTTTTCTCAATACTTTTAAAAAGACAGACTGTTTAACTGCTACTTATTGCCAACTTTTTTCTCTTTATTTTTTACACTTTGTTTATCCTTCAAATTTGTTTTTGGATCGGTTGCATCTGTCTATTATTAGTCATAGTATAATCCTTTTTTTATAAAGGAATATGACAATTGTTTCAATAAAACATCAAATGAAAATGACATAAGCCTCGGATGTATCCCCAATTCAAAACCAGAGATGAAACCAGTTGGAAAAGGTTTACGGAACCAGAGTAGTAAAAATAACTTTCAGGTTTAATCCGATCAAATTATATCATATCAACAGAAAACTTCTCCTATTCTTTTTTCTGACTTGCGATTGCAATTGAGTCTCAATTTTACATTAGAATTTGATCTTTTTTTACTCTAATCTGCATTCATTGTAAAGACATATTGTTTCAGACGAACGCCCTTTTTTTATTTAAAATCCTTCAGCTTATTTCTATAAATCAGAGTTGAAATTTTGTTATTCTTTTTTATTTCATCTGAATTTATTCAGTGCAAATAATACTCCCCCGGATTTTAATTATTCATTAGATAATGCAACTATTAAATGGCATACTTTAAATTTATTTAGGAAGACTACATGAACAAACATTTTAATTGGTTAAGAGTCTAAATGGGCCTAAAATGCCTGTTTTTTTAGTTCAATAGGTGCATAATCAAGTCATTTATTTTAATTTTAAAACAATTCATCTTAAATATTTGAACTAAGTTGTTGGTAACTAGTAAAAATATTTCACTCCACATTTTTGAATGGATTTTACACCTTTGAATGAATATTGATTCTTATATTTGTGCCACAAATCCATTGACTTTAGTTGAAAAACAAAGTATTAACATTAACCTTTGCAATCTATAAATTAATCGATGAGAAAAAAAATTACTACTTTTCTGTTCTGCATTATATGCGTTTTTTATGCTTTTTCTGAAAATCCAAGGACTACAATAACGATCACTGATAAAGATGTTACTGTTTCTTCCTACACCGATAATGAAGTCGTATTATCAGGTCAGACAGATTTGCATTTAACTGCAAAATACAATTCCTTAACGAATAGTGTACTAAAATTAAATTCAGTCAATTCGTGGATTTTCTTTGATAATATCAGACCACAGACTGTCATTGATTCGTTGCTGAAAAATGTATATGTGAACGATCAATCTGCCGTTCTTAAAACAAATGTACGTGTCTCGATCTATAAACACGGCACTGTCGTCATTCCACAACCTTCAACCTTTCAACCGTTAGAAGTCTTTACAAACCAAAACTTTTCAGGGGATTCAATATCCTACTCGCTTTTCACCTTCAATACATCACTCGGTACAAAATTCAACAATAAAATTAGATCTTTCAGATTAAAAAGAGGGTATATGGTTACGTTGGCTACCAATGCCGATGGGACAGGGTATAGCCGCGTATTCATAGCTGACAATCAGGATTTAATTGTACCGGTATTGCCCGATCTGTTGGATAGTAAAATATCATTCATCCGAGTATTTGAATGGGAATGGGTTTCTAAAAAAGGATGGTGCGGGTATGATCCAACCGATCTGAGTCTTATTCAGCCAACCTGGCGTTATGACTGGAGTGCCGGTGGAGCAACAACTCCATCGCTGGAATATGTTCCGATCAGGCAGAATGGCGGATGGCCGGGCTGGAGTGAGATCAACGGCAAGCAATATGTTACTCATGTATTAGGTTTTAATGAACCCGATCATACCGAGCAATCCAATCTGACTGTTGTACAAGCTTTATCCCAATGGCCGGATATGATCCGTACCGGATTAAGAATTGGTTCACCGGCATGTACAAACTTTTCGTGGTTGTACAGTTTTATGGACAGCTGCAAGGCAAAAAACTACCGGGTTGATTACGTGGCAGTACATGCTTATTGGGGAGGTAAATCCCCTCAAAACTGGTACAACGATTTGAAATATATTCATGAACGGACAGGACGGCCCATCTGGATTACCGAATGGAACAATGGTGCAAACTGGACTAATGAAGGTGGGTGGACCGATAATACCAGGCCGCTTTTACTTACCACGGGAAATGCCGCCAAGCAACTTGCCGATATTAAAGGAATACTTCAGGTGCTTGACACTGCCTCTTTTATAGAACGATATTCCATTTACAATTGGGTAGAGGATGCCCGCGCGCTGGTGCTTAACGGTGCCTTAACCCCTGCAGGAAAATATTATTCAGAGAATAAGTCCGTGATGGCTTATAATGGTAAAAATGAATTTATACCCACCTTTACCTATTCATTGCCTTCACTGTCAATAGGTTTTTCGACTTCCAGATTGACATTAATGATGAAAGACCTGAATATGGAAAACTACACAGGGTGTATCGTTGAGAAAAAAATTGACAATGGAGAATATACCGAGTTTTTTAATTCAGATAATTCAGCAGTTATAAGTTGTTTGGATACTTTAGACTATAGTGCCGGAAGCAGAATAAGATACAGGTTTCGTTCAAAATGGTCCGGTGGTGTATTATCTCCCTATTCGAATGAAGTAGGATTTGATATCACAAATGGAAACGAAATTCAATATGGGACTTTATCTTACTCAAATGTAGGATGGAACAATATATTCTTTAAAAAACCATTTACAAGTTCTCCGGTTATGATACTCGGTGCTGCAACAAACAATAATAGCAACGTATTGTTAACTCCAAGGGCAAAAATAATTTATGCAGCTACACGTGCTAATATACAGCTTGCTCCGTGGGCATATCAGAAAGTGACTACTTTACCTAAAGAAGATAAAATTCCATATCTAATTTTGAGTACAGGTGATTATAACTTTGGAGGACTTACTGCAACAGCCGGTAAAAGAGATACAGTCTCTGCCCAATGGAAGCATGTCGTATTTAATACTCCCTTTGATACAATTCCTGTAGTTTTCACCAACCAGTCACAAACTTCCTCCGCAAATGCAACTACCGTAAGAGTAAGGAATATTTCGAAAACCGGATTTGACGTCAAATTACAAAAGGAAACTGCTGTAAAAACCGCTTTACCTACAGAGTCAGTTTCTTATTTTGCGATTAAACCCGGTACAGGGGTGATGGATAACAGGAAAATTATTGTTGGAAGGACTCCGGGAAATACCGTTGGCTCTGTCTATAGTTCTTTGAATTATGGGGATACTATTGAAAACCCGATATTTATAGCACAAATGCAAACCTGTAATGATGATACGGTTACAGCCGGGTTACGCTGTTTGTACGTTTCGACTAAATATACGAATGTAGTCAAACAGCGCGAAAGATCAACGGGAGTAACCACTACTCTCCCCGAAACCGGCGGATGGATGGTTATTAATCCGGTTAGTTTATCTCCGGAAAGCGTAAATAGCCCTTCGGCAGAATTATTTGGTTTTTATCCAAATCCGGTAAAAGATTGCATTTATCTGACAAATAATATGACTGAAAACTTTAATCTGGAAATATATAATCTGGTTGGAGTATTAATTAAAAATGTAAGCATAAAAGAGAATAAAATTGATGTAAGTGATCTGAAACCGGGATGTTATATTATTCGCACGTTACATCACGGTTCAAATAAGTTCATTAAATTATAACTCTTTGAGAATATATTCCGGCAGGAGAAAAGAAATTAATTAAATACTATTTAAAACTCAACAATTGAAATTGTTTAAATATAAATATAGAAATGGAAAATTACTTTAAAAAAGCATTCTATCATCTGGATAAGATGTTGATAATATTAGTCATGGGACTCACACTGTTAGCCTCCTGTACAGATGACTATTTTTATGATAAGAAAGAACCAACCTGGTTGGGTGCCAGTATATACGATTATTTGAAGACCGATGGTCATTTTACGAATTATGTAAAGTTGATTGATGACCTTGGTTATACAGAAGTACTTAAATTGACGGGAAGCAAAACATTATTTGTAGCCAATGACAGTGCATTTGTAGAGTTTTATAAAAGCAATGAATGGAGTGTAAAGAGCTACACAGAACTGACACTTTCCCAAAAGAAAATGATTCTGAATTTTTCGATGATCAATAATGCCTATTTGTTGCAAACGATGTCGAATTATTACAGTAACGGAACATTCTATGAAGGAACATGTTTGTCCAGAATGTCAGCACTTCAGTCCATCGACAGTATACCATTTGATTATGGAGATAAAGTATCCACAGGTAAATACTGGGATAATTACAGGACAAAAGGAATTCATGTTTTAAAAGATAATACGGCTCAACCGTTAGTTTATTTCACACCGCAATTCCTGAGTAAATACAGTTTTACAACGGATGATTTTTCGGCACTTACCAATGGTGCAACCCGTTCGGCCAATGATGTTTTCGTTTTTAACAGAAAAGTTATCAAACCTGATGTTACGTGCAAAAACGGGTATGTACATGTATTACAAAGTGTGTTGATCCCACCAGCCAATATGGCTCAATATATCCAAAGTAATAAAAGTACATCGATTTTTTCTAAATTGATAGAACGGTTTAGTGCACCTTTTTATGATGCCGAAAATACGATATTATACCGTCAGTTACATCCCGAATTCACCGATTCATTGTTTGTAAAACATTATTTTGCAACAGGTGGAGTTACACTCCTCCCCAGTGGTGCAATAATAGGTGGTTCCACAAAACTACCCAACAATAAAGATGCCATTAACCTGTTGCCTTATGATCCGGGTCAGAATAGCGGTTATAAAGTTTTAGCCTCCGGGGATATAAAAGCGATGTTTGTACCTTCCGATGAAGCAATGACTGGTTATTTTAACAGTGGTGTCGGGGCAATATTAAAAAACCGATTCGGTTCATGGGATAATATCCCGGATGATATTATTTTACCCTTTCTGAAAAGACATATGAGAACTTCTATGATAGAATCAGTTCCAAGCCGTTTCACTAAGATGGTTGATGCCGAAAACTATGCCTTGCCGGTAACAAAAGGGCAGATACAATCCTCGTACACAGCAGTCAACGGTGAAGTGTTTGTTACCAGTTCGGTCTATCCTCCGGTTGATTACATATCGGTATATAGTCCGGTGTTGCTGAGTGATAATTCGAAAATCATGAATTGGGCAATCAATATTTCAGAGTCCAGTGTTGATGGAACTAAATTTGCTTTTTATAAATTGTATTTAAACTCCCTGGTCAGCAACTACAGTTTGTTTATTCCAACGGATGAATATATGAATAATTACATTGATCCGATAGCTTATGGTCAGGATAAACAGGGAGTTTTGAAATATAAGTTTAACAGTAAGACTTCTTCGGTCACAGCTTATGTTTATGCCTTTAATAAAACAACCGGTATTGTTGGAACTGATGTAGTGGATTCAATAACCAGTCAGACATTCGTTAAAAACAGGCTCTGGAATATGCTTGACAGCCATATTGTTGTGGGAAGCGTTGAAACTGGCAATAATTACTATATTACCAAAGCAAACGATTTTATTAAAGTGGAAGGCTCCGGGACATCCCTGACTGTAAAAGGAGGAACAGATATAATAAACAATACACCTTCACAGGTGACAAATGTGTTCACTCAAACCAATGGAAAAACGTATTTTATAAACAAACCAATTAGTCCGGCCCTGAAATCGGTTTATAAAGTATTGAGTGAAACTCCTGAATTCAGCATGTTCTATAATTTGTTAAATGGAGTTCCGGATACATGTATTGTCCAGATCTTTGCACAACAGGGTATGGATTATAGGATTAAATTCTTCAATGCTTTTAGATATACCGTTTATGTTCCTACCAATGCAGCTATTGAAAATGCCTTGTCAACAAAGAAGATCCCTACCTGGGATGAGATTTACGCTTTGCCTAATCCGGCAAAGGGAGTCGCGATAAACAAAATGATTCAATTTTTGAAATATCATTTCCAGGATAATGCCGTATTCTTTGGACAACCGGTGAATGATCAATTCCAATCAGAAACCATTAAAAATGATAACAATTCAACTTACTGGGGAACTTTTAAAAACAAGTTTTTCAAATTAGGGGTCGTTGGAACCGGTAATTCGATCACCATTACTATGGATTCAAAATCGGGCGATCCGGTACGTACGGCAAATGTATTAACCTCAGATCCAGTGACAGGAAACCCTTTATATAATATAATTGTAAAAGACTATATTTTTGATAAAATCCCATCGCTGTATAAAAATATCGATGGCACAGGCGCTGCAACAGGAATCTTATTTAACTCTTCGAACATTACAACATCAGCATCAGCAGTTATTCACCAAATAGATAACGTATTGACCTTTGAATAATATGAAAATAAATTTAAAATCAACAATTGCAGGATTGTTTTTAATGGTATCTTTAGTACTGCCATTCAGTAGCAATGGTCAAGCCTCCGGGGACGGAACAATTATACAAGGGCAAGTCAAATCAGGTAATGAAACATTGATAGGGGTTAACGTTTCCGAAATGGATGCGAATAACAGGATAGTTAATGGAACAGTCTCGGATGTGAACGGACATTATGTTTTGCGGGTGAAAAGTCTAAAAAACAGGCTCTCTATCAGTTATGTCGGGTATATAAAACAGATTAAGAACATAAGCGATAAAAGGGTAGTAAACATCGTAATGGAAGAAAATACCCAGAATCTGCGTGCTGTAGAAGTTATAGCCAGCAAAAAGAGTTCCCAGGGGGGGTACAGCATACCTACCCGTGAGATCGGAACGGCTATTCAGACTATCAATGCTAAAGAATTTGAAGGCCTTCAGGTATCTTCGGTTGACGAGGCGTTGCAAGGTCGAATTGCCGGACTGGATATTGTAGCTAATTCGAGCGATCCGGGTAGTGGAACCTCCATGCGTATTCGTGGGGTTACTTCAATTAACGGGAACAGCCAACCATTAATTGTGGTGAACGGTATTCCATTTGAAGTTCAGATTGACCCGAACTTTGATTATTCGAATTCAAATTCGGAACAATACGCCAATATGCTGAGTTTAAATCCGGATGATATTCTGGAAATATCCGTATTAAAGGATGCTGCTTCGTCTGCCATTTGGGGTTCGAAAGGAGCAAACGGGGTGATTATGATAACAACCAAAAAGGGATTATCCGGACCAACACGGGTGGAATACACCTATCGGTATACGAACACTGTACAACCAAAAGGGTTGAATATGTTGAACGGAGGTGATTATACGATGCTTATGAAAGAGTCGCATTTAAATCCGCTTCAGAATGATAATGCTACCGATATCCCGGAATACAATTATGACAAAAATTTTCCTGAATATCAGAACTTCAATAATAATACCGATTGGGTAAAACAAGTAACTCAGGTCGGAAATATCAGTGATCATTATCTGACCGTATCGGGTGGTGGTGACCGGGCTAATTATCGTGTGTCGGGGGGGTATTTATCACAAAACGGAACGGTGATTGGACAGAAATACACCCGCTTTTCTTCGCGTGCCAATTTGGAATATGCTGTTTCGGACCGGATTAAATTTATGACTGAAATCTCATTGACCAATGCCGATAATCATCAGAATTATTACTTCAATTCGGATAATGGAGGCCCTGATGGAGGTCCGAATAATAAGAAATCCATTTTGGCATTAGCTTACCTCAAGATGCCAAATGTGAGCGTTTATCGACAGGATCAGCTTGGTAACAACTCAAATTCCTATTATAATATTTCTTCCACTTCTAGCTTGAGCGATGATCAAAAACGGTTGGTCAATCCGGTGGCACTGGCACTTCTGGCAACCAACGAATTAAAGTCATTCCGCATCACTCCGACATTCCGTTTACAATTCGATTTGTTGGATCCCGAGAAACAAATGCTTCGATTTAGTTCGTATGTGTCATTTGATATCGACAACAGCAAAACCTCTATGTTCTTACCACAGGAAGTGTCAAATTTCGATTGGACAAATTCAGCGGTAAACCGGGTTGATAATTATGACTCTGAAAATGTAACCATTTATTCGGACGAGAATCTGGCCTGGCAACCTAAATTTGAGAATACGGATCATGGACTATTATTATATGGTTCATTTCAGATCAATGTGGGAAATTCGTCATCCCAAAGCATTTATGCTTATTCATCTCCTTCAAGTCTTCAGACAGACGCTTCAGGAACAGGTTATCTGTCACGTTCTTCCACCAGCAGCTCTGAATGGAGATCCCTGGCTTTTATGATGCGTGGTCATTATACCTATAAATCCAGGTATATTATTGATGCCACCTTTCGCCGGGATGGGAGTACCAAGTTTGGATCAGGTAACAAATTCGGAAATTTCCCGGGAGTAGCCCTGAAATACATTGTATCCGATGAACCTTTTATGAAGAACACCAAGAAATGGTTGAGTATGCTCGCTATTCGTCCATCGTGGGGTATAAGTGGTAACCAACCCGGTGCAGAATATCTTTACCTGAGCAGATACACGACCAATGGATCCTATATAGATATCACAGCTGTAAATCCGGCTTCCCTTCAACTGAAAAATTTGAAATGGGAGACTACCTCAGCCTTTAATTACGGGTTGGATTTAGGATTTTTTGATGACAAATATGTGTTTGACATTAATCTTTATAAAAAGCATACCACCGATTTATTATTTAAAGATGTTGCTATTTCAAATACGTCGGGATATGGATCTGTTTCTTATATAAACGGTGGAACAATGAACAATGATGGTTGGGAAGTGAATTTTTACGCGAACCGGTTATTTAAGACCAAAGATTTTAGTATGGATTTTACCTTTAATCTTTCGAATTATAAAAACACCATTATAGATTTAGATCCTACCTTGTTGGCAAGTTATAACGGGGATTTCGATTATAATAACGGATCTTATTTAACCCGGGTACAAACGGGGAACTCATTTGGTTCTATTTATGGATTCAAATACAAAGGGGTTTATAAATACGACGAGTATTCAACTGACCACACGTCGGCGCCGGTAGCAAAAGATGCTACAGGGAAAGTTATTACCGATCAGAACGGCGTTGCCCGGGCCATGTATTATGCTTACGGAACAACTTCTCAATATAAATTCAGAGGAGGAGATGCCATATACGAAGATGTGAATCACGATGGTAGTATCGATGCACTTGACATAGTCTATTTGGGAAACAGCAATCCAATTCTCAATGGAGGTTTTGGTCCGACTTTCCATTATAAAGATTTTTCGTGCAAAATGTTTTTTAACTTCCGATACGGGAATAAAATCATCAATACCGCCCGTATGTATGCAGAAAACATGTACTCAGACAATAACCAAAGTACGGCTACAAACTGGCGTTGGAGAAAAGACGGGGATATAACGGATATGCCGCGTGCACTTTATGGTGCTGGATACAACTGGTTGGGAAGTGACCGTTATGTGGAAGACGGATCATTCCTGAGATTTAAATACCTGACGTTTAATTATTCAGTTCCTTCAAAATTATTGAAACGTATTAATGTGAACAGATTGAATTTATACCTGACATTTAATAATTTATTGGTTTTTACAAAATATACGGGTGTAGATCCTGAAGTAGGCTACGGAACATTGACTGAAAACAGTGGATTGAGTTATGATGGTTCAGCTACTCCACGAACAAAAGATTTCACAATCGGATTATCAATAGGATTATAAAAGAAAACACAATGATGAAAATAAAAATTGCCGTACTGGGGATGACAGTACTAATACTTATGGGACTAAGTAGCTGTGAGCAATGGTTAACTATAAAACCTGAAAGCCAAATTATTCTGGATGAATACTGGAAATCGGAAACCGATGTTCAGGCAGTGCTTGCTGCTTGTTATAAAGGATTGACCTCCGATGATAATATCTACCGGATGATTGTCTGGGGTGAACTGCGATCGGATAACCTGACTGTTGGTGCGGGTATCCCGAATAAAATGTTAGATATGAAAAAAATACTGGATGGAAATATCACCCCGAGCAATGGCTATTGCAGCTGGGGATCCTTCTATACAGTTATAAATTATTGCAATACCTTGCTGTATTATGCCCCTCAGGTAACCAAAAGGGATAATAATTTTACTCAGGCACATCTGCAACGGGTTCAGGCAGAAGCTTTGACACTCCGTGCACTCTCTTATTTTTATCTGGTAAGAACTTTTAAAGAAGTTCCATGGATTGAAGATGCAAGTATTGATAACACCCAAAATTATGCAAACCCAAAAGATACAGAGCAGACTATTATCAATAATATTATACGTGATTTATTAATCGCTCAAAAATATGCACAAACCGATTACGGAAGAACAGATTATAATAAAGGTAAGATTACACTCGATGCTGTGAACTCTTTGTTGGCAGATGTATATCTTTGGAATCAACAGTATGAATTATGTGCTCAAACCTGTGATTTAGTTCTTGCTAATAAAAATTTAAAACTGGTTGAAGCAAAGAATATGTATACTTCGGTATTTTATCAGGGAAATTCCTCCGAGAGTATTTTTGAATTGCAGTTTAAAGAAAATGTACAGTTTAATAATCCGGTAGCATTACTATACGGATCGTCGAGCCAATCAATGACAGGTTATCTCGGATTTCCTGCAACATTAGCCTATAATTCCAGTAGTAATTTAGCCGGGGTAAATAGCCCGTTTGATTATAAGGTTTCAACGTCTGTCATAGAAGGTGTAAACGATATCCGGGCAAACCAATTCTACTGGTTATTCGGTGGACAATATTTTATATTCAAATATGCCGGGATAGCAGTGGTCAAAACTATAGTTTCCGGGGTTGAGCGAACAGGTTATGCATTCCGGAGTAATTCTGCCAACTGGATTATATACCGGCTCTCTGATGTTATGTTGATGAAAGCGGAGGCTTTGGTGGAACTGGACGGAACAGCAAATTTGAATAATGCACTTGGGATGGTCAATGAGACTTATCTACGCTCTAATCCGGGAGCAGATTCTCTTAAAATTGCCAATTACACTACTAAATTTTCCATGGAAAACCTGGTATTGCGTGAGCGTCAGAGAGAATTACTTTTTGAAGGGAAACGTTGGTATGATCTGGTCAGGATGGCACGTCGCAACAATTCAACTTCCATATTGAACGATTATGTAAATCATAAATCATCAGGAAATGCAGCATCACTCGGTGCACCGGTGATGGATGCCATGTATATGCCGATATCTAAATCAGAAATAGAAGCAAATTCGAACATGGTACAAAACCCATATTATAAGGAATCAACTTCGATCACTAAATAACAAAGAAAAAAAGAAAATATGAAAAAACATAATTCAAAAATACCATTTAAAAAACAAATAATGACCGGTATGGTTGTGTTATTATCTGTTATTGGTATTTTTTCATCTTGTAGTTCAGATGATATTGGAGGCAACCGGTATACCTTTACTGATAAAATGATGGGTCAATATCTGAGGGATTCAACTGATTTCTCGGAATTTACAACTCTGTTGGATACAACGAAAGTGATGGGTCTTTTGAATTCATACGGTGCTTATACATGTTTTGCCCCATCCAATGAGGCAATGAAGACGTTTTATCTATCGAAAGGAAAAAAATCGCTTAAAGGTTTTACACTTGACTCGTTAAAGCTAATTGCTTACGACCATATTATTTCAGGTGCGGTGGTCATGTATTCAAACTTTATTGTAGGACGATTACAAAATCTATCCATGAGCGACCGCTATTTATCTATCTCTTTTTCAGCTACCGGAGGTGCCTTTGTTAATAATACATCCCTGATTACCCAGAAGGATATAGTGGTTCATAACGGGGTGATTCAAAAAATAAATCAAGTACTCAATCCTACCCGTTCAGGGATTGTAGATGCAATCTCAAAGGACTCTACATTTACAATTTTCTATAAAGCGTTAATTGCAACAGGATTAGCCGATTCTCTTCTGAAAATTAAAGATGATTCGTATAATGCATTAAAATATGCCGATTTAATAACCGTACCTCTTGATTCAAAACTCTGGTACTATCAACAGGTTCCTCCATCAAGAAAATATGGGTATACTGTATTAATGGAAGGAAACAGTACGATGAAAGAAAACGGTATTACTGATTTAGCAAGTTTGAAAACATATGCCGCTACAATCTACAACCAAATGTATCCGGCAGATGCTGCAATAACCGATATTACAAATCGGAGTAATAGCCTGAATAGATTTATTGCTTATCATTTAATAAACAAACAATTAAGTTACTCGAAGTTTATCGATGCGTATGATACGGATCATATGATAAAAACTCGTGACACCTATGAATACATTGAAACAATGTGTCCAAACACATTAATGGAAATCAAGAAAGACCGCCTGATGAGTCAGTCTATCTTCTTAATCAACTACAATTCAGAATCACAGAAATTTATTCAGATTGATAAAACGTACTATGATAAAGATGCTACAAATGGTGTGTACCATAAAATTGACGGGATGTTGGTTTATGATGTAAATGAAGATGCTGAATTGTCGTCAAAACGTCTTCGCTTTGATGCTGCAAGTTTCTTCCCTGAATTAGCAAATAATAATATGAGGGGATTGGGAATGACCCTTCCAAATCTCCAGTTCCGTTTACCAAGGGGCTATATTGACAGAATTTCAAGTTCTGAACAGACTGTTATCAGCTATCTTACACCCTATTATATGTATCAGGACTATCAGGGTGACGAAATATTCTTAGGTGCAACTACCGGGAATCTATATGATTTTTCAGTAGTTACGCCTCCTGTACCTGCAGGAACCTACGAAGTGAGATTCGGCTATCTGACGAATGGTAAACGAGGAGTTGCCCAGTTGTATATGGATAATGTTCCTGCCGGGGTACCTTTAAATCTGAATACAAATGCTACAGATGCGGCTATCGGTTATGAATCTCCGGGATCAATACTTTCTGATCCTTTCGGTTTCGAAAATGATAAAATGATGCGAAACAGAGGGTATATGAAAGGGCCTGCCGATTATAAAGTCCCTCAAACGGGATGGACATATGGTGAAAATGCCCGTTATTGTGATGCCTCTTTACGTAAAATCATGGGAACCTATACATTTAGAACTGCCGGAAATCATGTACTCAGTGTAAAAGGTTTAAGTGGCGGTGAATTCATGTTTGATTACCTGGAATTTGTACCGACAAGTGCTCTTGAGAGTGAGGATATTTATTAATATTTATTTTAGAATTAGCTTTAAATATTTTATATTATGAGATTAAGATATACCGGCATTCCCATTTTTGCCTTACTGACATTCCTAACCGTATTGGTAGCTTCGTGTACCGATGACTGGGATAAACACTATTCTGCTGAACCGACAAATAAGAGTAATTTGAATTTGTATCAATATATTCAAGGGCAAACTGAATTAAGTACATTTACCAAAATGCTTAAAAGCACCGGGTATGATACAATACTTACCAAATCGCAAACTTTTACGGTGTGGGCACCAACCAACCAGGCACTTGTGAATGTTGACCTCGCGGATACAGCACAGGTAAGTAAAATAGTAAAAAATCATATCACCCGATTTTCATACACAACCTCCGGAGTGGTCAACAAGACTATTCTCATGTTGAATAACAAACTGATTGCATTTGCAAAAGGAACCGGAGGATACACTTTCGGAGGTAAAACAATTGCACAATCTGATGTTGCAACTAAAAACGGAATCATTCATGTGTTGAGTGAATATGCACCTTATAGAATGAATCTCTGGGAGTTTTTAAATAAAACGGATGGTATTGATTCACTAAGGAATTATATCAATTCTTTAACGGTTCTTCAGTTGGACACCGCGGCAAGCTATAAAGATGGTTATTTTGTAAGTAATGTTTATAAATCGACCAATAAAGCCTTGACTTATCTTGGAAAATTAAAAACGGAAGATAGTATCTATACCGCTATTTTACCCGATAATGCAGCCTGGAGTGAAGCGTATAGCCGGATTTTACCTTATTACAATGCATTGGATAAAGATGGTGGAGTAGCGGCACAAATTGCAAATACAAAATGGACACTTATCCAGGACCTGTTTTTTAGAGGTGTAAAATCACTCCCCATTGCGACAGATTCTATCTATTCGACCTATGGTCATGGATTTGCAAATCCGAACAGACTTTTTGCCGGATCGACAGTTACCGAAATGAGTAATGGTTTAAGCTACGTAACCAGCCAATTGAAAAACAGTGCAACCGAATCGTGGTTTAAAGAAATACGGATCGAAGGGGAAGATGCTCTGAATGGACGTGTTGTCTCTAATTATACAGGAACTTCAGTAACAAGTATCGGAACAGGTTTCAATATATCAAAAGGCTACTATGTACGACTTGATCCGACGACTTCAAGCAGTATTTCCAAACTCTTCGTAATGTTCCCGATCCCAAATACATTATCTGCCAAATACGATATCTATTGTGTATTTGTTCCTACAAGTATTGTGGATCCGACTGATGTAAGACCAAATAAAGTACGCTTTTATTTATCCTATGTAAATAGTTCGGGCGTTCAGGTAACCAATGCTACAGTAGATATAAACCATACGGTGCAGCTACCAAACCCAGCCAAAGTAAGTGCTGTTTTTACAACAACTCCAACTACTCAACCGGAAGAAATGCTCGTTGTATCAGGATTCCAATTTCCGTATGCTAACCTGGTTAAACGTCTTGATTATATTTCAAGCCTCTTGCCTACCGTTTCGTTGAAAGTTGAGAATGCTGCCGGGGTTAGCTCCTCAGAATTAGCTAATTTTAATAGGACGTTGCGAATAGATTGTATAATTCTGAAACCTGTTCAATAACATTGAGTGAATAAACTTTTTTAGTATGAAAATGAAAAATTATATAAACATATTAAGCATGAACAGGTATTTTTTCTGTTTTAAACTCATAAGTGCGGTTACAATTGCAAGTTTGTTGTTGTCTACTTCTGCTGTCATGTCTCAAGGCAAAGTGACAGAGAATAAACATGAAATCGTATTGAAAGGATTGGTGCGGGATGCGCATACAAAAAAACCAATTGCAGCAGCACAGATATCTGTACCAAACAAGAATCTGTCGGCTGTATCGGATGAAAAAGGGCAATTCACAATAAAAATATCTTCACTTAGAGATGTCCTCCATGTTTCTGCCTATGATTACAGTCTCAGGGAAGTTGCCGTTCGGGGAAATGATTCTGTAGTGATCAATCTTTATTCAAATCAATTCAGTAACTATTTTAAAAGTGTCGAAGGGATTACAGGAATAGTGAATAATTCTTCTTTGGTATCTTCGTCCAGGAGTGCTGAGGACGTAAGTAAAACACCGGCTATTTCAATCGACGAAGTTCTTCAGTCTGCACTTGGAGGAGATGTCCGTGCTATTTCCCGTTCCGGGGTAGTGGGAGAAGGGGCTGCCTTATTTATCAGAGGAATTAATTCGTTAAATGCCAATGCACAACCTTTGTTTGTTGTAGATGGAGTAATCTGGAATAATTTATATGATGTACAGTCAATTCACAAAGGCTTTTTCTCAAATCCGCTGGATAACATTGATGTAAATGATATTGATAATATATCCGTAATCAAAGATGGTACTTCTGTATATGGAAGTAAAGCCTCCAACGGAGTGGTGATAATTAAAACCAAAAGAGCGAAATCGATGGTCACCAAAATCAGTTTAAACTATTTCACGGGAATGACTGTCCACCCTGATCAAATGCCCATGATGAACGGCGAAGATTACAGGATATATGCCAGCGATTTATTAAATTCAAAAGGGGCAGTTGGAAACGATATTTCCAAATATGAATTTTTAGGAATAGATCCGTCAAAAAAGCAGTCTTACAATGCAAATCACAATGCTACAAACTGGGGGGATCAGGTATATCAGACCGGACAAACAAACAGTTATGCCATTAGTGCCAATGGAGGTGATGAGAAAGCGTTGTATTATTTTTCATTGGGGCTAACCAATAATAAAGGCGTCGTGACAACCACCGATATGCAACGTATTAATTTCCGCTGTAATGCCGATTTGAAACTCACCAGCACTTTTAATATGGGCTTGAACATAGGTTATACCCGTGTTGAAAGAACCTTGCTCGATGATGGGGTTGATTCTTATTCTTCTCCTACATGGGTCAGTAAAATTAAATCTCCTTTCCTGAGCCCCTATACTTTTACTTCTTCAGGTCAGATAACCACCGACTATGCTAAAACAGACAGCTTTGGAATCGCTAATCCCGGTGCTATAATTGATTATTCTATCAATAAATTGAAGAAATACCGTTTCAACATGGGTATTCTTCCTTCTTATCAAATAGTACCCCATTTGACTCTGAGCTCACAATTCGATTATAGTCTGGATAAAACCATTGAAAGACATTATATCCCAATGTCTTTTACTCCTGTAGAAACTCTCCCTAATCTGGGATTTTCACAAAACGAAATAAGTAGTCAGGTAATGCGTAATACCACCTATTTTGATGAAACAAGACTGACATTTGATAAAAAATTCAATGACTTTCATCATATGAAAGCAATCCTTGGATGGAGGTATATCAATAATTATTACGAATCGGATTATGCCGAAGAACATAATTCAGGATCAAACAATAATACAACCATTACTGGTTCTTACAGCTTTTTACAGGTGGATGGACTTAACAATCAGACTAATTCAGTTTCAAATTACCTGAATGCCGATTATGATTATGACAATCGTTTCTTCCTGACCGGTACCGTGGCTATGGATGCTTCCTCCCGGTTTGGAAAAGAAACCCAGGGTGGTATCTCGTTCGTTGGACGCAGTTGGGGCATATTCCCGGCGGCTAACGGAGCATGGTTGGTCTCTTCCGAAAAGTTTATGAAGAACATAAATCTCCTGAACTTTTTCAAAATCAGAGCCGGATACGGGCTTACCGGTAACGATGGAATTAAAGATTACCAGTCAATGGCATACTTTACATCCACTAAATTTATGGATAAGGCAAACGGTTTGGTAGTTACAAATCTGGCAAATTCAAATATCCAGTGGGAATCCACCGGAAAAGCAAATGTCGGTGCTGATCTTGGTCTGTTCGACAACCGCTTGTCGTTAAGCGTAGATTTTTTCTCGAGTAACACAACCAATTTGCTGGTCATGAAAAATATGCCTGATGTTTCGGGGCTGAGTGTCTATTGGGACAACGGAGGAAGCATGACCAATAAAGGGTATGAGGTTTCAGCCAACCTGAAAGTGCTTAATTTTAAAAACCTGAAATGGGAACTTGGGGCAAGTGTAGGGCATTATAAAAACGTGATTACATCACTTCCAAACGGAGAATATACTACTTCTGTTTATAAAGGGGAAGTACTGACTAGAGTAGGAGAGTCGGCAGGAGTGTTCTACGGATATAAAACCGCCGGTGTCTTTTCAACCACTGTTCAGGCACAGATAGCTAACCTTAAAATAATAAATACAGATGGTTCCTACAATTCATTTGGAGCGGGTGATATGATTTTTGTTGATGTTAACGGTGATCATATTATAGATGCCAAAGATAAACAAGTGATCGGCAATCCAAACCCTGATTTCTACGGGACATTTAGTAGTAAAATCTCCTATAAAAGATTTACCCTGAATGGTTTGTTTACCTATTCTCTGGGAAATGACATCTATAATTACCAGCGCAGTCAGTTGGAAGCAGGCAGTGATTTCAGTAATCAAACTTCGGCTATGTTACGACGTTGGACTGCCGAGGGACAAGTGACCAATCAACCCCAGGCAAACTATGGTGATCTGTTGGGCAATTCACGCTTTTCGGACCGCTGGATAGAGGATGGGTCGTATATCCGGTTAAAAACAGTTTCCTTGTCGTACGATCTACCCATTAAAAGTAATTTCATAGAAGGGATCAGTTTTTGGATTTCAGCCAATAATCTGTTTACAATGACACATTACCTGGGTCAGGATCCTGAAGTTTCAGCCGGTAACTCCGTGTATTTTCAGGGTGTGGACAATGGATTAACACCATTAACCAAGAGCTACTATCTGGGTATAAAATTAAACTTGTAAAAAATATAGTCTAAATTCACAATATAACGCAACCTCAGTTCCTGAGAGAATCAGGACGTCTGGAAGTATATAAATGTTTTACGATAATGATAAAAAAATATATGATATGAAAAAAATCAGCAAAATAATAGTATTCCTGTTTCTTACTGTGTTCACCTTTGAGGGTTGCAGCAACCTGTTGGATGTGGATTCAAACAGGCTGGTTTTCCCGGATGGGTATCAAATGAATGCGGCTAACGACACTCTTTATTCTATGTTTGGCATTTTCTCGCAAATGGAAAAACTTGCCGACAGTTATGTGCTTCTGGGCGAATTAAGGGGCGATTTAATGAATGTTACCCCTACTTCAAATTTGTATCTGAAAGAAATAAACAACTTTGATATTTCCAGTAAGAACCCTTATGCCAATAATATAAAAGATTATTATTCGGTCATCAATAATTGTAATTACGTGATTCATAACATTGATACTTCTGTGGTAAAAGGAGGGGTAAAAGTCATGTACAAAGAATATGCGGCCTGTAAGGCGATACGTGCCTGGACATATATGCAGATTGCCTTGAATTATGGTTCGGCTATCTATTATGATAAGCCAATTCTGACAGTACAGGATGCTGAAAGCATCCAAAAAATAGCTCCTTTGACCCTTACCGAATTGGCACCGGTTCTGATTAACGACATTAATCCATGGAAAGATACCCCTACACCTTCGCTTGGGGCCATCTATTCACAAAATCTGAATAATTCCTTTTTCCCCATTCGCTTTTTATTGGGTGACTTATACCTGTGGACCGGTCAATATGAAAATGCTGCAAATGAATACCGGGATTTGATGTTTAAAAAAAGTTATATCATTAATTCAACATATGTTGATTCCCGTGAAGTAACTAATAATGCGTTTACCGGAGTTTCCACAATATACAATTTTGATGTTATTCAAATTGAAGAAATAACTAATATCGCAGCAACAAATCAATATGGCTATAAATTCACGTTGGATAGTTTAACGATTAATCATATGATTGCTCCATCCGCTGTTTCAATTACAAACTGGCAGAATCAAATGTATTATTTTTCTTCTAAACTGGATACTCTGGGCGATTTAAGATTGTACAGTTCGGTTTCTGCCCTGCAAAAATATGTAACTGTGAATGGCAATTCAACTACAACAAAATATGGCAGTTTAATAACCCCTACTTCGACGAATTATCTCTTAAATTATCTATATATTAATCAGGAGTTGACAACTAATAAGACGAATAAGCAAATAAAACCTTATCGTGTACCCTTGCTCTATTTGCGTTATGCCGAAGCTGTGAACCGCATCGGAAAACCTAATCTGGCTATGGCGGTTCTTAAAAACGGACTGAACAGAGTTACTATGAATAACAAAAAGATCATCCCTCAACATGAACTCTCAATACCTGCAGCTAATTATATGGATTTCTCCGATCTGCGTTTTGATACAAATGTCGGGATCAGAATGCGTGGCTGTGGAAAGGTAAATCTGGATACGACCTATTATGTTATTCCTAAATTAGATGCCCTGCAGGATTCGGTCCTATACGTTGAAAATCTTATTCAACAGGAACTGGCACTTGAATCAGCATTCTTAGGAAACCGTTTCCAGGATTTAATGCGTATAGCTATCCGCAGGGATGATAATGCATACCTTGCTAATCTGGTTTCTGAAAAATATGTCGAGAATAAAAATGCCATCAAAGCAAAACTAATGGATCGCTCGAAATGGTATCTGACAAAGTAAAATTCAATTGAAATAAAATAATTGCTTTCAATTAATTATTGAAATTTATTTTAAGGAAGAAACCCCGAATCTTTTATTCGGGGTTTCTTTTTGATTTTACTATCCAATGATCTACTCATTAAAATCAATTTTTGAACTGTTTTTAACCGCTTACAATTTTTACTGGGTAGTACGTGGCTTTTCCTGAATATACAACACTTTAGATGGATTTCAAATTGCACCCATGTTTTATATGTATTCTCTGCTGGAATAAATGTGAACTATCCCGTAAATTTGTAATCTCTATTGTGCCGAAATCGAATTTAAAGGGCTTACTTCTATCTCCATGCTTCCGGACCAATACAAGAGTCTTAACCCAACTTGCAGCTAAACCGAGCAAAAAAATTGTTTTTCAGTAAGTTGAGCTTCTTCGAGTTCAGATTTGTGTACTACAGATTTTTTCTTTTTGAACGGTGCGTATTTGTATTTTAGGGCAT
>Ga0302203_1000068_pt1 | contig 43699 bp, 40 predicted proteins | sample II_Fen_E1_1_FD_194576 | JGI IMG/M metagenome (GOLD analysis project Ga0302203, IMG submission 194576) | Peat permafrost microbial communities from Stordalen Mire near Abisko, Sweden - II_Fen_E1_2 | ecosystem: Environmental > Terrestrial > Soil > Wetlands > Permafrost | place: Sweden: Abisko...
CAGATAAGATTATCAGCTTTATAGACAGTTTTGTAGCACAAACAATTAAGAAGACTATTGTGATACTAGATAATTCTCCAATTCATAAGTCAAAGAAATTCATTGCAAAAATGGTAGAATGGAAAGAGAATGATGTTTACATTTTCTTTTTACCACCATATTCACCAGAATTGAATTTAATTGAAATCCTTTGGAAAAGAATTAAGTATCAATGGATACCTTTTGATGCATATATCTGTTTTCAGAATCTCAAAGAACGCTTGTCGTATGTGTTGAAAAATTTTAGTGAAAAATACGACATTATATTTTAGCCACTAATTAGTCTACTATGAAGATAATGTTATTGTTGTTTTGTCACATACAAAATGTTACTTTCTTTTTAAATATCGTGCTACCACTCAAGAAGTCAAGATAACTTCAATGGGGTTATCCAATTATTGGATTATATCTTTTTGTTTTCGTTTGGAAAGAGTATTTTTTCAGATAAGATTATTTACCTTTGCTCACAAATAAACCTGAATCTTTTTAGAAACCAAATAGCATGAAAACAATAGAATTAAGTACAGTTTTACAAAGGAATGATATTCGCTTTGTAGCCACAGAACTTGGGGATGAGCTGGTAATGATGGATATGGAAGGTGGAAATTACATTCGCCTGAATAAAACAGCCAGGGTTATCTGGAACTATATCCGGGAGCCGGTGAGAGTGGAAGAGGTGGTAAAAAGTCTTATGGAAACTTACGATGTCAAAGAAGAACTGTGTAGTGTGGAAGTTTTGGATTGTTTAGCCGGGATGGAGAAACAGCAATTATTGCTATTCCGAAAAATGGGTTGAGGCGCCTTCAAAATAAAAAGAATCCCATATAAATCGATTTTTATATGGGATTTTATTTTCATGTACATTTTGTAAGAAAAGGGCTCGTTAAAAAAATGAATTCTAACTACCAATAATACCTTCGCCTAAACCATCATCAGAAAGAGCAAGATCACCCAGCGTTTCTTCTTTTACGGAAAGGATGGTAATTTCCGGTCTGATCCAATTATCTGTAATTTGTTGCATCGTTTTGTCTTGTGATTCTGCTTCTTTCATAGGATTCCTTTTTTAAAATTAAATTTCTTGTTTGTTTTAAATAATAATAAATGAAATGACGAATGTTTGATTATTTGCTTTAGCTGTATTTTCAGCTCTTAATTAAGCAGCATAAACGTTTACGGATAACGGATTCTATTTCTGTAGGTTCTTAACTTCCGAGTTCACTCCCAAAATCGGGACCACCGCCACCTAGTCCTAAAGTTTCTTCTTTAACGGACAGTACTGTAATTTCCGGTTTGATCCAGTTTTCGGAACTTTTGTGGAAATCATTGCTTTGTAGCTCATTATTCTGAAAATCGTTGTTTATCATAAATTTGTGTTTTTGAGATTTAATTTATAAGTAACAAAAATAATAAGAATAAATGACTAACTATTATTTTAGTACCTACTCTACAAAGATATAACAATTATTATGCCAATAAATGTTATATCTTTGTTTTATTCGCTTATATACAGCATCATAGAAGGTAACCAAGGTTGCTTAACCTATCCATCAAACTACAAGCAATACCTGCCTGCGCCACTCTTATATAGAGTATTTTATTGGATCTTCCAAAACCCTGATGTGGGATGATTTCATCAAAATGCCCAATTACCGCATCTGTATTGATATATTTCGCAAAACCCTCCTGCTTGTTTGGCTTATTGATAATTTGAAGCAACTGCTCTTTCTGGCTTATCATCCGGGTAGGGCATCCAGGGGAATAAGGCTGCTTGTCAGTCCGTTGGCATATTTCAGCAGGGATAACTCTGGACATGGCGCTCCGTATTAGATTCCGGGGGGTTCCATTCTCCACAAACAACCTTTCTGGTACATCCACTAAAAATTCCATCAATTCCTTGTCAAAAAGCGGTACCGAAGAATCCATACCATACCGGGAATTTCTATTAGCTAATCTGGCGGTAGTTTTTCCTATATTTCCATTTTCAAACAAATGTTTCATCAGTAATGAATTCCGGGTATCGTTTTTTTTACCCAAAACATCAGAATAACCATGTAAAAAACTCTCGTGCAGGAAGGTTTTAATTTGCCAGTCAGCCTCCTTCTTTTTGACAATCGATTTTAAGCCATTATATGCTTTTGTATGTGTAAGATAACGGACTTTTATCTCATGCAGAATGGTTGCTTTCTCCTTTTCTCCGAACTGTTTCAGGAGCCCGTAAGCAACTCCTAAATTTCCGCTGTTAATTAAATCGTAAATAACGCCGCCCCCTCTGCTCGAAATCCAATAATCTCCTCCATAGCCATTGAAAAGGATTTTTATATTCTTTTTTGACGCAGCCTCTAATAAAGCTTTGTCCATATAAAAAAACGGATTTGGGAATGCTTCGTCCAGATTAAAAGCCTCTTCCATGTCCGATAGTGGGCCTACTCCCGGAGCCTCTTCGTAGGTTTGAATAATATTGGGACAGTGTTTACCCACCATCTCAATATACCGGCGTTCGTCAGTTTCAACACCGGCATGTTCGATAGGCAGCACGGATGAGAAAGCATACAGTGGCTTGTTCTTCTTCCTGAGCAGCTCCGAAAGAATGCAGGCAATGCTGGTAGAATCCAGTCCACCACTCAGGGTTATTCCTATTGGCACCTCAGGGTTCAACCGTTTCTCTACTGCCCTGTAAAGAAGTTCCCGCGTGCAGTCGTACCAGTCAGCATCTTTTTTAAAAGAATACTTTCCGGTGGATTCCAGATACCAGTATTTGCTTATGTCAACTTTACCATCCTGCAGAGTCAGCGTATTTCCCCCGCATAAATCAAAAACCTCCTTGTTATAGGTTCCGGCAGGATTCCCTTTCCGGTAGAAGTATTCAATCAGGCTCTCCTCGTTGAAGTAGTTTGGTAAAGGCTTTGCAGCAACCACCCCCTTTATCTCGCTGCAAAAGATAAAAACAGTAGGTGAATTGTAGTAAAAGAACGGGCGGAAACCAATTGCATCGGTTGCTGCAAAGAGTGTGCAGTTTTGCTTGTTCCAAATGGCAAAGGCAAACTCGCCTTCGAGATACTTGACACAATCCTTTCCCCAACGCCGGTAAGCATGAAGGATGAGCGCAGGATCCGGTGTTATTGCCAGCAGTTGTTTGTCTATTCCAAACCAGGTTGCCAAATCCGAACGATTGTCCAGTCGGGCATCTGCAGTAATGATACAGTTGTCCTGTTGCAGGGGTTGTTTTTCGAATTCCTGTTGGGGAAATGTCATTAGCAGACAATGACCAAGTGCAGCATTCTCTTCCATCCAGGTACCCTTCCCATCGGTTGCCCGATGCGAAATGCATGCATGCAGGACATCTACAGCTTGTTGTTCTGCCGGTTTCCCGTCTTTATATATAATTCCGAATATTGCACTCATACTTTCTAATTTTCAAATTTTCCAACAACCGTAAAAGTATCCAACCCTCTGCCTCCGGTTACAACTTGTCCGTTACAAACCAACCAGGCGTGGGCTATTAACGATTTTGAATCGCACTGACTTTTGGCTACACCAAAGAATATGGTGCTTCTCAAGCCTCTGACCTTCAGCATGAACTTTCCGGCAAGTGCTTGTTCCAGGCATTTCGTACGCCAGGAACTTCGTCGGGATGCCCTTAGGATGGCATCGCCAATTGGTTTATACACTCCATTGCCCGATGGCTCCTGATACGGGCTGTTACTATTCTCCACATGAATCCCCATAAAGGAGGCAATTTTTTTAAAAGGAAGTATTATCACCATGCATCGTGCTCCTGCAAGACAGAGCCATGCTTCCGCAAAAAGGGAATATTCTTTTATGGATATATTCTTATTCATAACTTCACCTTGCTTTAGCCTCCAATATTTTCTTCGATGAAATGATCCTTTACATAGGCCAGCAATTCAGTTGGCTTGCATTCCATAGGCCTGGTGATTTCCATAAATGTACAGCTTTTAGCCAGTTCCGAAATAATGGTGAAGCACAGTAGCCTGTGTTTGTTGCTTTGAATAAGCATCGGACGATACACCTGTTTGAAGATAGCAGTAAAGGCCTCGGTGTGTTTTTGTTCCTTCATGAGAAAGCCTTCCTGGCTGCCTTTTTTAAGTAGCAGTATTTTGGATACCGGAAAGCTCCCGGTACGGAAGATGCTGTGAAAGAAGAAACCATACTTATCCAAATCATGCCTGACCTTAAAGGATTTATCCGAAAAATATACATGATCTAACTTTTCAATAGAGTCATTCCAAAGTTTTATCATGGGGTACGAAGCGTTGGCTAATATCCCCCCGGTAAGAAGATCCTTCTTTAAAACAACAATATCATCGCTAAACACCTGATATCCGGACTTTATCAATTCAGCCAGTAAGGTCGATTTTCCGGCACCGGAATCCCCGGAAAGTAAAATGAGCATACCATCCTTTATAATTGCCGAAGCATGTAAAGCTAGTCGCTGCCGTTGTAACAGAATTGCAGCCATTACGGTGGCCAATACATATAACCGGATAGTCCGTTCTTCTTCGGTGGTACTTAAAACTTCCACAATAATATTATTCCCGTTGCTTGCATGGTATCGAACAATATCCGTTACAGTAAACAGCAGTTCCTCCTCTCCGATAGTATACGAAAAATTAGGCGATGTGATGCTGATTCCAGATATTTGAGCAGGAACTTTTCCAAAAAAAATGCTAACCTCTGCATCCCTTGATTCGGAAGGAAGTAATTCTGGAAACTCTATTTCGGAAGAAATAAGAAGACCAAAGCCATAGTAATGAAATATTTCAAGCATACAGGTTACAATGAAAAATATAAAAGAATAGGATATATCCAAATACGATACAAAGTGTAAAGTTAATATATTTTTTATACAAGGCAGTATCCTAGGTTTATTTCATTCATTTTTTGCCTGTAAATAATATTTTCAGATAAAATTATTTACCTTTGTTTGCAAATATATCTAAATCACTTTAAATACATACGCAATTTATGAATAATTTGCTACAGGACAGAGAATATCTCATCAAAAGACATAGGCTTAGTCACAGGCAAATTGATAATTTACTGGGCGAAACCAAAAGTAAAGAATTTATCCATACAAGCATGCAATCGCTTGAGTTCATAAAGCATTTTATAGAACTGATCGATCTCTTAAAGCAGCACAATATTTCATATATAAACTTTAAAGGGCCATTACTCTCCCAACTAATATACGGGGATCCAACCGTGCGCTTTTCACATGATATTGATATTTTAGTCGATAAAAATAACATGGATGCAATAAATCAAGTACTTCTTGGTGCAGGATATAGCAATACAGACAATGCTAAGTGGCCTGATAACAAAGATCAAATAAAAATTCTGATAGATTCGATTCACCACTTGGGATATCGTCACAACCAGCATGGCTTAATGGTTGAAATACACTGGACACTATCAATTACACTTCCCGTTAGATTGCCGGTACTCCAAAAAGTAATTTCCATAAATAAAAAAGAAGAAATCATCTGCGGGCGAAAAATAATGACTTTTTCACCTGAATTCAATTTACTTTATCTAATTATTCATGGCTCAAAGCATGGATGGCAACGATTAAAATGGTTGGTGGATATTAAAGACTATCCATATGATAAAATCGATAGACAAAAATTCGAAGAGTTAATTAAACTATTTAATGCACAACGAATTGTATCGCAAACATACGTTATTTTAAGGTACTATTTTAATTACGATCAACCCTTGCTATTCAAAACCAAAGTTCCTAATCGAATACTGAAATCCGTATATTATTTTATAGATAATCCCATTAAAGAATATCAAGGTCTAACTTATAACATTTCCTTTCTTTTATATAAATTGCTATTATTCAATAATCTATACTATAAATTCAGCGTATTAATAGAAATAATGACTTCTTCTCATGATGCTTTTAAAATAAAATCCTCACATAAGATAGTTTACCTCCTTTATAGACCTTACAGCTACATTAAAAGAAGAGTATTTCATGCAAAATGACTTTTTTGTATTACGCAGTTTCAGCCTGTTTTTCAAGCATAAACCTGCCAAAATAGTTGTCCTATTTTCCCTGTCTCTATTCCTGGGATTTAATCAGGGAGTGACCATTGTTTTGCTTATCCCCCTGCTGGGACTGCTAGACCCAAGCCAGCATACTCTAGCGCAAAATAAATGGATTGAGTTTCTCACAACCATTCTCCATAAAATAGGATTGAGCGTCAGTTTAGAATTAGTGCTTGCCATTTTTGCCGTGAGCCTTTTGTCCATTGCATTTTTGACTTACTATCAATCCATCCTACAGGCAGCATACCAGCAAGAGTTTTCTCACGAAATACGCAGGCGCCTTTTCAAAAAGATTATCAGTAGCAACTGGGCTTTTCTTAACCGGAAAAGCAAACACAACCACATACAGATACTCACTACCGAAATTCCTAAAATGACTGTGTATTATTATTACTATCTGGGGTTATTCACCAAATTTATTTTTATATTGGCTCACATACTGCTTGCCTTGATGATATCCGTCAAGTTCACATTGTTTGTGGCAGGAATGGGCTTAGTAATCTTTGTACTATTAAGAAACTACCTAACCAATGCCCGCAAAATAGGAAATGCCAATATCCAGGTTTTCACGAAAATGCTAAAACATATTGATGACTTCTGGATTACAGTGAAAATGGCAAAAGTACATAACTCTGAAGAATTTTATTACAACAAGTTTGAAGAGTCTAACAAGCAAATGCTGGAATACCAATACAAGCAGATTAAAAACAGAGCAGTGCCCCAGTTATTATTCACCCTGGTTGGTGTGTTTTCACTCATTCTGGTGGTATATCTGGCCTATAATGTGGCTAGATTACCCTTAACCTCACTGTTTGTCTTGATAATACTCTTTGCTAGGATATTTCCACAATTCATGGGGGTAAATAGTGATCTGAACATGATGCTCTCGAATGTGGAATCCGTAAAAATGGTATTGAACCTGGATATGGAAATTGATGAAATGAAGTTTGAAAACAAAAACACTACTGAGCAGGTAACGTTCGACCTAAGTATTAATATTAAAAACTTAAACTTCGCTTACAATCCGAATAACCCGATTTTTACTAATTTCTCAACAAGTATCCCTGCATATCAAACTACAGGGATTATCGGACCATCAGGGTGCGGAAAAACCACTCTCATTGATATTATTTCAGGTTTACAAAAAACACAAAACGGAACCATTTATGTTGATGATAAAGTAATAAATACCAGTCAACTTTCGGCATGGAGAAGTAAACTGGGCTATTTACCTCAGGATTCTTTCTTTATCGACGGAACAATACGGGAAAATTTAATCTGGGATGCTGAATCAGACATATCTGATTCTGAAATAATGGAGATACTTAAACAGGTAAATATTGATAAGCTGGTCTGCTCACAAGTAAAAGGACTTGACACCAGTATTACAAATTTTCAGTATCATTTTTCAGGAGGAGAACGTCAACGATTGGCATTAGCACGTGTGCTTATACGCAAACCAAAGTTGTTATTACTCGATGAAGCCACATCAGCATTAGATTCCGAAAATGAAGCTCAGATAATGGATTGTTTAATGAAGCTAAAATCAAAAGTTACGATTCTTTTTGTAACCCATCGTGAGAATTTAAAACCTTATTTTGATAAAATAATTGACTTAAGCTATAAATAAATTTTATTTATAGCTGACTGTTGTTGTTACTTATGGTCCATTTATTGTCTTGTGTTAGCGTGAATTTCCAATCAGTACACGAAAAGAAAATATATTCAATCTTAATGTTGTCTAAAACAGCATTATCTCATTTATAGCACAACTTCATGCTATCGGTGGCAATTTTTTTATTGTTCACTGAAGCTGTCATTTTCTTTCTGCTCTGTCCAGTTATATTCAATCTCAAATGCTATTTTTCTGGCAAATTCCAACCCATGTAAATCACTTATAAATCCTAATGTCATATCCATTCCTGCACTTACTCCTGAAGAGGTGTAGTATTTACCATCAACAGTCCAACGGGCATGCTTTATCCAACTTACATTCTTTCCATTCCCGGTAACCCATTCAAAAGATCTTTTATTTGAAGTTGCTTTTCTGTTATCTAAAAGCCCGGTTCTTGCAAGTAGGGCACTCCCTGTACAGACTGTCAAAACATATTTACTTAAAATAGATATTTTTCGGATAGAGTCAATCAGTGAAATATCATCAACTCCTTTACGTGTTCCCAATCCACCCGGTATAATAAAAATATCTAAATGGTTATTTTCAGATTCAAGTTTTTCTGTTAATATTGAAACACCATGACTATTTTTGATTAGTTCTCCCGATAAAGAGTAAAATGTAATGGTATAAAAGTCTTTTAATCGACCAATAATTTCAACTGGTCCAAATACGTCTAATGTCTCAAAGTTATCAAAAAGTAAAATACCTACATACATACTGATTCTCATTTTAAAATTGTAACCAACTTCTTCAAGTTTCATTTAGTGCTTTAGTGCACCAGTATTTATAAACGAAATTAATAGCCCGGTTGGTGCCTGTTTTAAATAGAAAAGAAGCATAGACCTACTATTTACAGCTGTTCACTAACAACTACTTACTACCAACTATTCACTACCTACTTCTTACTACCTACTATTTATTACCCACTATTTCCTCGACAATAGCTTTTTCCGTTTTTTCAAAAAGTGTATTATAATCACACCCTTTGGCCTCTATAGGAGGATGAATGGTGAATTTCAGGTGGCTACCAATGCCCAGGGGAAATGACCCATACCGGAATATCTTCCACGAATTGTTGATTGTAACAGGAACCACCCATGCATTGGGAGCATATTTACACAACACTTTTAATCCACTCGACGCAAAAGTGCCGGGGACTCCATTCCTTGAGCGAGTCCCTTCCGGAAAGATAACAGCCGATCGGTTTGTTGCCTCAATATATTCTGCAAGCTTTTTTAAAGCCGGTAGTGCCTGTTTTGGATCCTTCCGGTCAATCAGTACCGACCCTCCATGATTCAGGTTGTACGAGACGCTTGGGATTCCTTTGCCCAGCTCTATTTTACTCACAAACTTCGGATGATATTTCCGCAAAAACCAGGTGATGCCGATAATGTCATACAATCCCTGATGGTTAGACACAAAAATTAGCGGCTTCCCTTCCGGCAGTTCCCCTTTGAACTCTACTTCAGCCGTAGTAATGATTACCAGTAAAATTTTCAACAAGGAAATGCTCAGCAGGTCCACGCTGTATTTATGCGCTTTATACCCGAACACATTAAAGCAAATGAACTGAATCACTTCAAACAGGCAGATAATACATAAAAACAAAAAACAGAACAACAGGGAGAGCGGGTAGGAGATTATTTTTTTCATCCGTAAAATAATTTAGTTCTTAAATTTAGAGTATTTCTCCACAAAATTGAAATTTATTACAAAAATAGTAAAATTTATATGTTAATGAATAAACTAACCTATAAAAATTTTCTTTTATTCAAAGTTCATTTATTGCGCTTTGTAACGAATGCAAATTAAAAATACGGGAACAACATGTTTTCCTGTAAAAAAGAATTCTAAACCACAAAAGTAACGAAAGCTTACGCACAAGTTTAAATCCTGAATATAGACTCAAAAAATTAATCTCGTCTATTCTGAATCATAATGCTATGCGTTATACTTTCAATCACTTTATGCTTTTAGAATAAAAAGAAGCAAAACAATTAAAATGCACTATAAATACAGAGATAAAATAGACCTTATTAATGTCTATTTCATCACTATTTTATCTCTATTTTATCACTATTTTATGTCTATTTTATCTATGACTAAAATAAGAGTATATTGCATTGATAATAAGAAGGAAAAGTATAGAAAAATCAAAAAGAAAATTCGGAAGGAATTTAATGAAAAATAATCCCTTTAAACGAAAGGTTGATGTAACTGCAAACTTTCATTTGTTTGAGATCATCCGGAGGTCATGAAGTTTTTATTCAGGAGAAGATAAAGCTTAGTACAGGTGGATAATTTTCAACCAATTAGGCGTTTATTGATATTGAACAAGCGTTAAATAATAATTTTTTCAGAAGATATTATCAGCCAATTGCAGTGAGCGAATGCTGTGTGAAAAATTGTATATATCTGTATCATTGCTAAATATATAATTATCATTGCCTATATCGTACGTCCGTGCCCGCACACGATGGTAAAATATATTTTGTTTATTCAAAATAAGTTGTATTTTTGTGTGAAATTAATTCTGTGTACGAACACGGAGTGCAGATTTTATATAAACATGCAAGAAATAAATCATAAAATTCGCATAAAAGATATCGCCGTGCTGGCAGGTGTATCGGAAGGAACCGTGGACAGGGTGCTGCACAACCGGGGCGATGTATCGGCAAAGAGTCTGGAAGCAGTTACAAAGGTACTGGAGGAAATGAATTACTCACCCAATCTATTCGCACGTTCCCTGGCATCCAAAAAACAATACCGCTTTGTATGTGTATTTCCGGCTTATCAGGTTGGCAATTACTGGGAAGAAATTGACAAGGGCTTCGATACTGCAGCGCTTGAGTTTTTGCATCACAATGTCCAGATTGAAAAGCGATATTTTAACCAATATGATACACAATCGTATATTGATGTGTGGAATGCCATCCTGCTTGATGCTCCTGATGCTGTATTTATAGCCCCGATATTCAGGGACGAGACATTGGTCTTTACCCGGGAATTAAGCAGCCACCATATTCCGTTTTCATTTATCGATTCACTAATTGAAGAAGCTGACTATGTGACCTATTATGGGCAGAATTCATTCAAAAGCGGCTACATAGCCGCTAAACTGTTATTGAGTTCCATGACTGACGGTACACAGATTATTGTCGGACGAACCCAACGCAAAGGATCGGTATCGAACCAGACCGTTATCCGTCATAAAGGGTTTATGCAATATATTCAGGATCATAACCTGAACGACCGTCTTGAAATAATAAATGTGGAATTCAGTAATGAAGATGAGGATGCAAACAGGGAGTTATTGCGTGATATTTTTTCAACACACTCGAATATAAAAGCAGCTATCACGTTTAATTCAAAAGTATACCGGCTGGCAATGCACCTTGATACGTTAAAACATACTAATGTTCGTTTAATTGGGTACGATTTACTCGAGCAGAATGTTACATACCTGCAACAGGGAGTGATTAACTACCTTATTGCGCAACGACCCGACAAACAAGCCTATTATTCTGTAAGGGATATGTGCCGGGAACTTATTTTCAGGCAAGAAATCAGGAAGATAAATTATGTCCCGATAGATATCCTATTGAAAGAAAACATACAGGACTACCTGGAATTTACAATTTAATCAGTTACTATTTATTCATTTACTATTTACCATTTAATAAAATCATAAACAAAGGAATCAACGAATCAGCCAATTAAAGAAATCTCAATTACCAATTAACAATATATTAAACCATTAAATTTTATTTATTATGAAATTAGGAAAATTTAGTATTGGTACAGGTGACCGTTTTTCGCATCAGGGAGTAGCACAACTACGTGCCATTATCAAGGCGAATCAATCAGGTTTGGACATTAGTCCGGTTTGGAATAAATCTAATCGTGAACATCAGTATGTCCATTCGCAGCCGACTGATGTGCGCAAAGAAGCTGATGCAGCTGTACAGGCGTTGGGGTTCAAAGGAAAATACTTTGTAGATGCCGATCATATTAATCTGGGAAATGTAGCACCATTTGTTGAAACAGCCAATTTCTTTACATTGGACGTTGCAGCATTTATTGGAAAAGAAAGCAAAGAAGAGGAGATAGTAGCCTTTGTAGCTTCATGCGAAAAATATATTGGGAAACTGGATATTCCAGGCTTTGACCAACCAATGATAGTTACTGTAGATTTATTGAAAAACATTGCTGCTAAGTTTTTAGCTGCTACACAACAAGCTTCAGAAATCTACGACTACCTGAAAACAGCAAAAGGGGAAGGTAATTTTATTACAGAGGTTTCGATGGATGAAGTGGAAAGTCCACAGACTCCGATTGAATTATTGTTTATTTTGAAAATGCTTGCTACGAAAGGGGTTCCGGTTCAAACCATAGCACCTAAATTTACAGGCCGTTTCAATAAAGGAGTAGACTACACCGGGAATATAGACCAGTTTGCCAAAGAATTTGAGGAAGATGTACTGGTAATTGATTTTGCAGTGAAAGAGTTTGGTCTTCCGGAAGAACTGAAGTTGAGCATCCATTCGGGCAGCGATAAATTTTCTATTTATCCGGTAATGGCTAAGGTTATCAAGAAATACGACAAAGGGTTGCACCTTAAAACAGCAGGTACCACCTGGCTTGAAGAAGTAATCGGATTGGCCGTTGCCGGTGGCGAAGGACTGGTAGCAGCTAAATATATATATGCCCATTCGTTGGGACGTAAAGATGAACTGTGTGCGCCTTATGCTGATGTTATTGACATTGACAACTCAAAACTTCCTTCGGTAGAAGAAGTTAATACCTGGACCAGTGAAAAGTTTGCCAACACACTGCGTCATATACCGGGAAATCCCGATTATAATCCTAATTTCCGCCAGTTAGTGCACGTGGCCTATAAAGTGGCTGCTGAAATGGGTGCAAATTATACCAACCTATTGGAAAAATATTCGGATGTCATTGGTACCTGTGTGGAAGAGAACATCTACGAACGCCACCTGAAACGGTTATTTAATTTGTAAGAAGAATCGCTTGTATTATTTATAAAACAGAATTTAAAAAATCATTCATCATTTGCGTCTTAAATCGAGTAATTCGTTTTAATTCGTGTAATTAGTAAAAAACACATGAAGAACTTATTTGATATCAAGAATAAAGTTGTGATAATCACCGGAGGAACTGGTGTTTTAGGAAGCTGCATGGCAGAATATCTGGCAGAACAGGGTGCAAAAGTAGTGATACTGGCCCGTAATGCCGAACATGGAAAAAAAGTAGTGGATGGCATTGTTTCAAAAGGATATGAAGCTATGTTTTTGAAATCGGATGTCAACAACAAAGAGATACTGGAACAAAACGCCAAAGATATCCTGGCTAAATACAACCGTATAGACGTACTGATCAACGGAGCCGGTGGTAATATGCCGGGTGCTACCATAGGACCGGATAAAACTATCTTCGATCTGGATGTGGAAGCATTTCGCACAGTAGTTGATTTAAACCTGTTTGGGACAGTTATTCCAACCATGGTGTTTGCAAAAGTAATGACAGAGCAAAAACAAGGAAATATTATCAATATCTCCTCCGAATCGGCTCTCCGTCCGTTAACACGGGTAGTAGGATACGGCGCTGCTAAAGCTGCTGTTACCAATTTTACAAAATACCTGGCCATTGAGCTGGCAACAAAATATGGCGAAGGATTACGCGTCAATGCTATGGCTCCCGGATTTTTCATATCAGAGCAAAACCGTACATTGTTGACAAAACCGGATGGTTCGTATACTGACAGAGGAAACACCATTCTTGCCCATACACCATTTGGCCGTTTTGGTAAACCGGAAGAATTGCTTGGCACATTACATTGGTTAGCCAGCGATGCTTCAAAATTTGTCACCGGTACCCTTACAGTTATCGATGGGGGATTTGATGCATTCTGTATATAAAAAAAGAAAGAAAACCACCCCTAACCCCTAAAGGGGAATCGAGTTAGTATTGGCTATATTATTTCCTAAGCCATGCGATTCAAAATGAAGTAACTAAGTTCCCCTTTAGGGACCAGGGGTTCTTATAAAAAAGATTCATATTTAATTAACTAGAGTCCGTCTTGCTCCTCCCTTATGGTATGGGGATTGATGCAGGCTCACTTCAAAAACAATTTCAAATGTATTTATGTAAACAATCCTGGAGATGGTATGGTCCGAATGATCCTGTATCGCTCTCCGACATTCGTCAGGCCGGAGCAACAGATATCGTAACTGCCCTGCACCAGATTCCAAATGGTGAAATATGGCCTGTAGAGGCTATTTTAGAGAGAAAAAGAATAGTAGCTGATGCCGGGCTTATCTGGTCGGTAGTGGAAAGTGTTCCGGTACACGAAGATATAAAAAAACGTAGTGGCAATTACAAGTTGTATATTGAAAATTACAAACAATCCGTACGGAATCTGGCTGAATGCGGAATCTTTATTGTCACCTACAATTTTATGCCAATCCTGGATTGGACGCGTACAGATTTAGCCTATACCATGCCCGATGGCTCAAAAGCATTGCGTTTCGAGATGGCGGCATTTGTGGCTTTTGATCTTTTCCTTCTGAAACGTCCGAATGCTTCAAAAGACTATACTGCAGAACAGATTGCCAAAGCTAAAGTACGCTTTGAAGACATGAGCGAACAGGAAAAGGAAACTCTTACCCGTAATATTATTGCCGGATTACCGGGTGCTGAAGAGAGTTTCACTTTGGAACAATTTCAGGCAGCACTGGATACATACGAAGGTATTACAGAAGATAATTTGCGGAATAATTTATTCTACTTTATAAACGAAATAACAACTGTGGCCGATCAGGTTGGTGTTCACATGGCAATCCACCCGGATGATCCACCCCGTTCGATCTTAGGCTTGCCAAGGATATTGAGTACGGCGGAAGATGTGCGTAAGCTTTTTGCGGCAGTACCGAGTTTGTCTAACGGAATATGTTTATGTACCGGTTCTTTTGGCGTATCATCGGTCAATGATTTAACTTCGATGTTGCGTGAATTTGGCGAACGCTTGTACTATGTTCACTTTCGAAGCACAAAACGTGATGCAGAAGGTGATTTTTACGAAGATAACCACCTGGAAGGGGATGTGGATATGTATGAAGCCATGAAAGCTTTGCTGGTGGTGGAATATACTTATAAGCGGAATATCCCCATGCGTCCTGACCATGGTCATCAGATGATTGACGATTTACATAAGAAGACGAATCCCGGTTATTCCTGTATTGGTATGCTCCGGGGAATGGCAGAATTACGGGGATTGGAGATGGGAATATCAAGAACCCTATTCTAATTTACAATTAATTCATTTACTATTTACTATTTATGCGAATCAGGAGTTGCATACATACACATCCTATTTATAGTGAGTTATTTCCCGTAGGGAATACATATCAATAGAAAATGAAAACAGATACAACCAATTCCCCGTAGGGGATAAACAAGCTAAAATGTGAATGTCCTACGGACAATAAATATGCATATCTGTTTATTCTATGGATATTAGTCCTACGAACTATTTTTTTTCAACTACTGATTCGCATTATTTACTATTTACTATTTAACTCATTCAGCAGATCAGCTAATTAACCAGTTAACCAATAAACTTAATCAATCAACTAATACACAAATCATGAGCATTGAATTAAAAAAGGATTGCGCTTACTCCCTATTAGTAGCAACCAGCATGGGAGTTCGCATAACACCGGTGAACGGACAACCTGTTCATAGTAGTAAATTATTTGAAATGGAGGTATCGAGTGCCGAAACAAATGTGGCAAGCATAGCATCCTATTTAGGTTTACCGGTAAAGGTGCTGACTACTTTCGTGAAGGACAGTCCGATAGCACAAATGATAAAAAGCAACCTGAAAAGCCGGAATATGGACTTTGAAGGTCCGGAAGTACCACAGGGAAACCCATGGGGTTACCGCCATCAATTCAACATAGCAGACAGCGGATTTGGCTCAAGAGGACCACGAGTATTGAACGATCGCGCCGGTGAGGTGGGACGTACCCTGAATGTAAAAGATTTTGATTTAGACCGTATCTTTGCGAAAGAAGGAGTGCAAATTCTGCATCTATCAGGTTTGATAGGAGCTTTATCACCTGAAACAAGTGACTTTTGCCTGCAACTGGCACGTTTTGCCAAAAAGAACGGCACCCGTATTTCATTTGATTTAAATTACCGCGCTTCTTTCTGGAAAAGCCGTGACAGTGAATTACGTGAAATCTTTACAGAAATAGCATCTGTGGCTGATATCCTGATTGGAAATGAAGAAGATTTTCAGCTTTGCCTGGGCATAGAAGGTCCTGAAGCTGGTGGTAAAGGTATCGACGCACAAATTGAAGGATTTAAAGGCATGATTGACCGTGTAAAAAAAGCATTCCCGAATGCATCGGTATACGCCACTACGTTACGACAGGTAATCAGCACCAACGAACATCTGTGGGGTGCTATCATGCTTGATGGGGATACCTGGAATGTAATCGAACCACGCAAAATCAATGTACTGGACCGCATAGGTGGTGGAGACGGTTTTGTAGGAGGTCTGCTTTATGCAATACTGAAAGGATGGGACTCTGAAAAATGGGCACAGTTCGGATGGGCTTCCGGAGCTTTAGCTACTACTTTCCTTACTGACTATGCACAACCGGCTGATGAGGAAATGATCTGGAGCATTTGGGGTGGCAATGCAAGGGTGAAACGATAAAATCATTTACTATTTATTCATTTACTATTTACCATTTAAGACATTTACTATTTTTTCATTTACCATTTACTATTTATTTACATTAAATATTAAGGAAGATGAATGCAATAGAATTAAAGAAAAGGCTTCAAGCTTTTGCATTGCGAATAATCAAACTAACTGAAAGCTTGCCAAATACTGTAACGGGTAGAACATTAGGTAATCAGATTATTAGATCCGGAACATCTCCCGGAGCAAATTACAGAGCAGCATGTTTGGGTAAATCGGGCAAAGATTTTCTGAATAAGTTGAAAATGGTAGAAGAAGAATTAGATGAAACAATGTATTGGACAGAATTAATCATTCAATCCGGTTTAATAAAAGGAAATCAGTTAGAGGACTTAATTGCAGAAAATCATGAGTTATTGAAAATCATTGTTAGTTCAATAACCACCATGAAGAAAAAAATAAATCCGGAAAAGGATAAACCAACTAACTAATTCATTTACCATTTTTTCATTTACGATTTACTATTTTCAGTATTTAAATAGTTTATATTATGAAAATGAATGATATAACAAAAAAGTATGATTCAATTTTCAAATGCTAATTCCCCGATTTGTTAAATGGTAAATGAATAAATGGTAAATGAATAAATGGTAAATATCTTAAATGGTAAATAGTAAATGAAAAAATAGTAAATAAATCTATGTTATACTATGAGATTGGTTCAATAGACCTGGAACTTAATGCTAATGACCTCAAAAAAGGATTATTCGAAGCATTGGATAAAATAGGGAAGAAAAACAAGGTTCTTGCCATTCCTCCTGACTATACACGTTTGCCAAGTCGTGCAGGAGAACTTACCGAGTTTACCTGGGAGTATTTCGGGGATGCATTGACCGATGTTTTGCCTGCATTGGGAACACATTCCCCCATGACAGAACATCAGATCAGCCATATGTTTGGCAGTATGCCGGCTTCCCTCATCCGTGAACACGACTGGCGGCATGACGTGGTAACGGTAGGCATTGTACCTGCTGAGTTTGTGAAAGAAGTGTCGGAAGGCGCTGTAGAATTTCCCTGGCCTGCTCAGGTAAACAGATTGTTACTGGAAGGTCATTTTGATTTAATCTTATCCATCGGTCAGGTAGTTCCTCATGAAGTAGTGGGGATGGCTAATTATAATAAGAATATCTTTGTAGGTACCGGTGGGGTGGAAGGGATCAACAAAAGCCATTTTGTAGGTGCAGCCTATGGTATGGAACGAATGATGGGACATGCTGATACACCTGTCCGACGGATATTTAATTATGCTTCGGAGCATTTCACCAATAATTTGCCTATCTTGTACGTGCAAACGGTAGTTGGCCTGGATAAAACGGATGGCAAGATTAAAACCAGAGGCCTGTTTATAGGTGATGATTTTGAAGTATTCGACAAAGCTGCGAAACTGGCTCTATTGGTCAACTTTGAAATGCTGGAAAAACCGTTAAAGAAAGTGATCGTTTATCTTGATCCTACAGAATTTAAAAGTACCTGGCTGGGTAATAAATCCATCTACCGTACCCGAATGGCGATTGATGATGACGGAGAATTGATTGTACTGGCTCCGGCACTGAAAGAATTCGGGGAAGACAAGGAAATCGACCGATTGATACGAAAATACGGGTATTTTGGCACACCGGCAACATTGAAAGCCTGTGATGAAAATGAGGAATTACGCAATAACCTGAGTGCTGCAGCGCATCTGATTCATGGGTCGTCTGAAGGTAGGTTCAGTATAACATACTGCCCTGGCAAAGGTGCTGAAAACCTGACTCAGGAAGAAATAGAAAACGTAGGATTCAGGTATGCCGATATTGATAAAATAACTGCTAAATACAATCCATCCAATCTACGTGATGGATACAACACTATGCCTGATGGGGAAGAAATTTTCTATATTTCAAATCCGGCATTGGGTTTGTGGGCATTTAAGGACAGGTTTGAATACTAATAAAAAACTACCCCAGCCCCTAAAGAGGAGAAAATAAAGAACCCCAAACTCCTAAAGGGGAAATGGATTAGTAAATTATATTTATTTTACAATAAAAGGGATACAAAACAATTTAATTCTCCTTTAGGGCTAGGGGTTCTTACATTATTACTCTATGAAAATAATAATTGACGATAAAATTCCTTACATAAAGGGCGCATTTGAAGAAGTTGCAGAAGTAATCTATTTGCCGGGTTCTAAAACGACACCGGAGATTGTGAAAGATGCTGATGCCATTGTAACCCGTACCAGAACAATTTGCAATAAGGAGTTACTTAATGGCTCAACCGTAAAATTTATTGCTACTGCCACAATCGGGTATGACCATATTGATACGGATTATTGCGAAAAAGCGGGAATTACCTGGACTAACGCACCGGGCTGCAATTCCAAATCGGTGGAGCAATACATTGCTTCTGTGCTAATGGTACTAGCAGATCGGAAAAAACTTCAGTTGAAAGATCTCTGCATTGGTGTAGTGGGAGTAGGTAATGTAGGAAGCAAAGTAGCTGCCGTGTGCAATTTACTGGGTATGAAAGTCCTGTTGAATGACCCTCCCCGTGAACGTGCAGAGGGTTCAACTGCATTTGTCAGCTTACAACAAGTGGTGGAAGAAGCTGATATCATTACACTACATGTTCCCTTAAATTTAAAAGGCGAAGATGCCACTTTTCATCTTGGAAATGAAGCATTCTTAACCTCCTTGAAAAGAAAACCTATTCTGATTAATTCATGCCGGGGTGAAGTAATAGAAACTAATGCTGTGAAAACAGCCCTGAAAACAGGTAAACTCTCAGGGTTTGTCTGCGATTGTTGGGAAAATGAACCAAACATTGATCTGGAATTATTAGACCTTACCGAACTGGCAACTCCACATATCGCCGGATATTCTAAAGATGGAAAAGCCACCGGAACACGAATGAGTGTACTTGCTATCAGCAATTATTTTGGACTAGGACTGAACAACTGGCAGCCAAAAGGGGTTGAATTACCAGATCATCCTTTCATTATACTGGATGGAACAGGAAAAAGTGAGCAGGAAATCATTTCAGAAACTATCCTGACAACGTATGATATACGGAATGATGATCAACTTTTCAGGAATGATCCGTCTCTTTTTGAGCAACTTCGGGGTGATTATCCTACCCGCAGAGAATTCCCGGCATTTACCATTATACCTATCCATGTTGGAGCTGACATAATTGGTATACTCCGTAAACTTGGCTTTAAAATAAAAGAATAGAAAGAGAATCATATATTATTAACTTTATATTACACTTATTTATTTATGAAAAAACTGGCAGATATTGGTTTGATCGGGTTGGCCGTTATGGGCGAAAACCTGGTACTTAACATGGAAAGTAAAGGATATACAGTTGCTGTTTTCAACCGTACTGTAGCCCGTGTTGACGAATTCATTGCAGGACGTGGTGCAGGTAAAAATTTCATAGGGGTCCATTCAATTGAAGAGCTTTGCGCATCGCTCGAAAAACCACGTAAAGTAATGATGCTTGTAAAAGCAGGAAAACCTGTAGATGATTTTATAGAACTGATCATACCTCATCTGGAAGCAGGAGATATTATTATTGACGGAGGGAACTCGCATTATCCGGATACAATTCGTCGTACCAAATACGTTGAGAGTAAGGGATTACTTTTCATTGGTACAGGCGTGTCGGGTGGAGAAGAAGGTGCTTTACTGGGACCATCGTTGATGCCGGGAGGATCACCTGCAGCATGGCCAGCTGTGAAGGAAATTTTTCAGGCAGTATCTGCAAAAGTGGAAGATGGAACCCCATGTTGTGACTGGGTTGGAGAAGGTGGTGCAGGTCATTTTGTTAAGATGGTTCATAATGGCATTGAATATGGTGACATGCAGATTATCTGTGAAGCCTACCAATTGATGAAAGAATTATTGGGACTTAGTGCCCAAGAAATGCATGATGTATTTGAAGAGTGGAATAAAGGTGACCTGGACTCGTACCTGATTGAAATTACCCGTGACATTCTGGGCTTTAAAGACGAAAAGGGAGAACCATTGGTCGAAAAGATTCTCGACACGGCGGGTCAAAAAGGAACCGGTAAATGGACAGCTGTTACAGCCCTTGATTTCGGCATACCTTTGACATTAATAGGTGAATCAGTATTTGCACGTTGCTTGTCTGCACAAAAAGATATGCGGGTTCTTGCGTCCAAAGCAATTCACGGACCTGAAGCTAAATTTACAGGCGATAAGGTTCAAATGATTTCGGACCTGAAAGATGCCTTGTTTGGAGCAAAGATAATTTCGTACGCACAGGGCTATAACCTGATGATGGAAGCTGCCAAAGAATATAAATGGAACCTGAACTATGGAGGTATTGCATTAATGTGGCGTGGTGGTTGTATTATCCGTTCTGTATTTTTAGCTGACATCAAAAAAGCATTCGATACAAATCCGGGATTGGAAAACTTATTACTTGATCCACATTTTAAAGATATTGTAGAGAACGCACAGGCAGGCTGGCGTCGTGTTTGCGCAACAGCATTGACAAATGGTGTTCCAGTTCCTGCATTGACATCAGCACTTTGCTACTTCGACGGATTGCGCAGCGAACGCTTGCCTGCTAACCTGTTACAGGCTCAGCGTGATTATTTCGGTGCGCATACTTACGAACGCATTGACAAACCCCGTGGTGAATTCTTCCACACAAACTGGACGGGTAGAGGCGGAGATACAGCTTCAACTACGTATGTAGTGTAGATTAGCTCACCTTTATCCTTTTAGAGAGAAATTAAGAGGCAGGAAAGCCGTATGACACAAAAAAGCCCTTCGTTTATTCACGAAGGGCTTTTTTTATGTCTAATTATTTGTTCGTTTATTTTTGAGTTAAAAACTCATCGTTCGTGTTATTGATTGATAAATTCAAAACGGCTAAATACTTTTTGTATTGAACATCTGACAAAATGTATCTTGCGTTGCCAACATTGAATGTCAATACTTTATCAACAGCAGTCTCATTGTCTGATTTCAATGCTGATCTCATTTTGTTTTCAGTCAATTCAAATACATACTTCAATTGGTCTGCTTGTAAATCATTTACATCCAAATAACGAACTAATGCATTAAAAGTCGGTTCATTATTCAATTTGTAAACAGCTTTGTAATTACCTGGATTCAGAGCAAATGCACTTGTTGCAAAAGCAACCATAGCTAAAACTAATACCTTAACCTTTTTCATATTCATATAATTTAAATCACATTTTATTAATACCTATAAAATAAAAAAACAAAGAATTCCCCAGTGATTTATTATTGGGATTTCTTTGTATCAGATTTATGTCATATAAAACTGTATTTAAATGACGATGCAAAAATACATGTTTTAAAACATATAAATTGCATTTTCAGTGTTAAATATTACAATACACGATAAAATTTAACATTGAGATAAAAAAAAGATGCACTAAATGAGACCAACAGCCTTAATAGAACTCATTTAGAAACAAAAAAGAGGGTGCACCAAACTATTTGGGCACCCTCCATTTTTTAATTCTATTATAAAGCTAAATGCAGTGTGTGTTATAATGCGGGAATAGCATTATTCTTATCTACTATAAAATACCAATTTTACTCATGAATTTTTCAATATCGACGACCACTCGCTCATGAATTGCTTTGCCAATGATGTCAGCACTATTATCAGTGGCAATAATTTCAAAGGTGTATTTTCGCCCGTCAATGGACAAAACAGTCGCTGTACATTGTATTTGAGCTCCGACAAGACTCGCTTTCACATGTTGCATATTAATAGATACACCTACACTGGAAGAACCTTCAGGGAGAACAATCAGTTGCATAGCTGTATTTTCCATAAGTGCAATTAATGCCGGAGTTGCAAAAACAGGAAGCAAACCTGAGCCGTATTGAATTGCAGTTTGATTTTCAGTAACCTGAATTGATTGAGAAAAAGCTTTAGTTTGCATTTAAATAATTTAGAATAAATAATGATCAAGATTTACAACAGCGCTTTCAACACATCTACAAACCCGTTAACTTCTTCTTCAGTTGTATCGAACGAACACATCCAACGTTGTTCATGCGTTTCAGCATCCCATTCGTAAAAAGGATACTGACTTCGCAGAGGCTGAATAGTGTGTACAGGAATAATAACAAATACAGCATTAGCTTCCACACTTCGTGTAACCTGCACACCGGAAAGCTGACTTACCTTTGTAAAGAGCAATTGAGCCATTTTATTGGAATGGTTTGCCATTCGCAACCACAAATCGTTAGTTAACAGAGCCGTAAACTGCGTAGCTATAAACCTGTTTTTAGAGAATAATTGAGCCGTTTGTTTATGAAAATATGGAGCATTCTCTTTCAGTTTTTCATTAAAAATCAATACAGCTTCTCCAATCATTAACCCGTTCTTGGTGCCACCGAAACTCATAATATCAATACCACAGTCAACTGTAGCTTCTTTCAGGGTTACGCCAAGAAATGCAACTGCATTCGAGATCCGGGCACCATCGAGATGCACATACATCCCGTTAGCATGGGCAAAATCGCAAAGGCTTTTTAGTTCAGCCAGCGAATAAACAGTTCCCAGTTCAGTACTTTGGCTTATGGATATAACTTTAGGTTGGGTGTTATGAACATTTCCTATGCGGTTAAGCAAAGGCATAATTAGTTCAGGAGTCAATTTCCCGTCAGGCGTTTTGAGAGGTAGGAGTGAACAACCAATACTTTGGGTGGGTGCACCACATTCATCAGCCAATATATGAGCAAATTCAGAACAAACAACTGCCTGAAAAGGCAATGTGCAACATTTCAGGCAGGTTACATTAGCACCGGTGCCATTAAACGTATATAAAACTTTGACTTTTCCAAAAGCTTTTTCAAAAATACGATTTGCCTCTTCTGTAAAGACATCATCACCATACGAAATCTGGTGCTGAGAGTTGGCACGTTGGATGGCTTCAAAGATTTCTGGATGAATACCTGAATAATTATCACTTGCGAAAGACTTCATTATTAATCAGTTGATTTATTATGTTATAAATAAGAAAATTTGGGTCAAAAAAAACGAGTTACATTTTTTCATGTAACTCGTTACTAATTTAAAACTTAAATTTATCGAAGAAACTCTTTGATTTTGTTTCTTCTGTAATTTGGGGTTCTACAATTTCTTCAGCCCTTGGAATAGGTTCACCTTGTTCACGATTGATAAAACCAACTACATCCTGTAGTCCTTCGATAAATTTATCGAAATCTTCTTTATATAGGAATATTTTATGCTTTTCATAGGTAACCTGTGCATCTTCCTCATGACCAACAACTTTTTTTTTGCTTTCGGTAATGGCTAAAAACAAATCATCATTCCGGCTCTTCTTTACATCAAGATAATAAATTCTTTTCCCCGCCTTAATTGCTTTAGAATAAATTATTTCATTATCCTTCTTCTCAATTTCAAATTTCTTTTTCTCTACTTCCATAACCCTTCTGATTTTTAAACAACCAATTATAAAATATCAATTTCAACTCATTTCTTTTTAAACAGCTAACGGTAAGTATCGTTTTATTTTGATTTAATCAATATATTATCCCGTCAGTTATATTTGAGTCCTCAAATTTCTGTATTTTTTTTCAATTTATCAAATAAAACATACTTTTTTGTTGAAATTCATGAAAATAATTATTTCTATTGTTATTTGATTAATTCAAAATTACTACAATTTGTTAGTAAATCAATTATAAACAAATAATTTCTTGAGTTTCTAACAAGAATTAATATACTACTATACAATGTTTTGCTAATTTAATTGAATTTTCACTTGATGATTGATCTAAAAAGGAAAAAATATTCTTATTTTTGTAACTTAAATTCAATAAAACAACAAGAAGTACATTTAAACTAAGTTACTAATTTGATTGATTTTTATCTTAATAACAACTTATATCCAAATTAAAACATTTCAATAAATCTACTTAAATATTCTGATTATGGAATCTACTATTAAACTTTATTCATTAAGACTTGTAGAGCTAAAATCGTATGCTTATGCATTCCTTTTTATAGCTGGAAATATAGTATTGCCTCAAATTTGCCATTTAATCCCTATGGGAGGACAAATATTGTTGCCAATTTATTTCTTTACTCTCATAGCAGCCTATAAGTATGGTTTCTTTACAGGACTACTTACCGCAGTGGCTTCTCCACTTGTAAATCATGCTATATTTGGAATGCCCGGAACCGAAATGCTTGTTATCATTCTGATTAAATCATCCTTACTGACTGTTGCAGCAAGTTATATGGCACAACAGACTAAACAAATTAAATTACAAAGTTTATTGGCAGTGATTCTTTTCTATCAAGGAATTGGCATGATAGCTGAGTTTTTCCTTACCGGTAGCTTTATGGCTGCAATGCAAGATATCCGTCTTGGAATGCCCGGTATATTGCTTCAATTGATTGGAGGATATTTCTGTTTAAAAGCAATAAGAAACTGGTAGTTTTAGTAGGGAGCTACTCATAAGTAATAAATTACAAATTGTAAATAAAAAGGATGAAATCATTTGAGGATGTATTGGAACGAGTTCGAACAATTGAAATACCTGAAACATTTGATTTGATAGTGGCCATTGCCAACGGTGGTATTATACCGGCAGCTATGATTAATCAACGGTTAGGGTGTGAATATCAGCTTTTGAAGTTGAATTTACGGGATGCTATGCAAAATAAGTTGTACGACAAACCCAAGTTATTGGAAAAAATTGACTTTGACTTTAAAGGGAAACGTATTTTATTGGTTGATGACAGAGTGAAAACAGGCACAACACTTCAATTTGCAAAAGAATTGCTATCAGAAGCAAAGTTGGTTAGGACATTAGCTGTGAATGGAATCGCAGACTATTGCTTGTATAATGAAGCTTGTTTCAGGTTCCCTTGGATAGTTTAATCAGGTCATATATATAAATTGTTCGATCAGGTGAATATGAGTAGACTAAAAAGTAGTATCTTTGCACTGAAATAACAAATTGATTAAGTTTAATGTTATAATACTGTTATTGTTTGTTAGGTTTCACAATTTCACTAATTATGAATTATGCATTATTAAACATGCATTATTAAAAGCGTTCACTTTATTTTATGATTAATCGAGTATTATTGCGTATTAAGATTGTTCAGATCTTATATTCCTATTATAAAAGCGACAGCAAATCGTTGCCTGTTGCCGAAAAAGAATTGTTTCACAGTATCGAAAAAACGTATGATCTGTATTATCATCTGCTTCAATTATCGATTGAAATAACCAGATATGCATCCGATCGCATTGAAACAAAACGAAACAGACTTCGTCCCACAGAAGAAGATTTAAATCCGAACATGCGTTTCATTGATAACTCGTTTATTTCTCAACTTTCAGGGAATGTGCAATTCAATGAATACCTGACTGTTCATAAGCTTTCCTGGGTAAATTACCCTGAAATAATTAAAGAACTTTTTGAAGAAGTAATCTGTACCGAATTTTATTCGGATTATATGAATGCTGAAACTGTTGATTATGCATCAGATAAAGATCTTTGGCGCAAGATTTTCAAAAAGGTGATATTGCAAAATGAAAATTTAGATGATTCTATCCAGGATCAAAGTATATATTGGACTGATGATATTGAAATGGTTGTAAGTTTTGTTATCAAGACTATCAAACGATTTGATTTAGCTAAGGGCGGAGAGCAGGAACTATTGCCAATGTTCAAAGATCAGGAAGATATCGATTTTGCAAGTAAACTTATACGCAGTGTTTTGACTAAAGGTCCTGCATTGCGTGAAATGATTGATGTCAATACCAAAAATTGGGAAATAGACAGGATTGCATTTATGGATATTGTCATCATGGAAGTTGCATTAGCTGAATTAATGGATTTCCCGACTATTCCGGTGAATGTTACATTAAACGAGTATATTGAAATTGCAAAAACATATAGTACTGAAAAAAGTGGTACATTTATCAATGGTGTTCTTGATAATATCGTTGGTCAACTAAAAAATGAGAATAAGTTGATTAAAGTAGTGATGTTTAGTGATAATAAGAAATAATAAACTATTTTTGTACATATTAATTAATTAATAAAAAAAAGAAATGAATCTATTAAGCATTTTGTTACAAGCAGCTGCTCCTGCAGCAGGTGGTGTAAGCAGTTATTCGGGAATATTAATGATGGTATTGATTTTTGTGGTTTTTTATTTCTTTATGATTCGACCACAAAGCAAACGTCAGAAGGAAATTAAGAAACAACGTGAAGCTATGCAAGTTGGTGACAAAGTAGTAACTTCAGGTGGAATTTATGGTAAAGTAAAAGAAATAAAAGAAACTACAGTTGTTGTTGAAATTGCCGAAAATGTAAGAATTAAAATTGACAAAAATTCAGTATTTGCTACAGCTGACGATATTCAAACTCCAGCTAAATAATCATTTTTATGGCTGAAAAAAAAGGCATAAATTTTCTCAGTTATAACTTAAAAAGGCTTAAATCATTCTTTTTTACAAAAGATATTTTAAGCTTTTTGTTTTTTCTTGCCTTGGCCTCAACTTTTTGGTTTGTTCATGCATTGGGAAAAGAACGTGAAACAAATATTACAGTACCAGTCAGGTATGTAGGTATTCCTATAAATGTAGCCATTACAAACTCTCCACCATCTGAAATTTCACTAGATATTAAAGATCAGGGGTTACGACTTTTTGATTATTCGAAAAGACATATAACTCCATTAACTATTGATTTAAGCAGAGTTTTTTATCAAAAAGGTGAAATTTTGATTACTCCGGATCTGTTAAGCGGAAGAATAAGACGTTATTTAAAACCAACTACTTCAATATTGAATATTTATCCAGATTCAATATTAATTCAATATGAAAAATTAGGTGTAAAAACTGTTCCAATTAAACTTAATTCAAAAATAGGGTTAGCCAATCAGTATAAGTTAAGCAATGATGTTCAGCTTGATCCGAACATAGTTACTATTTTTGGTCCCAAAAGAATGCTTGATCGCATAAAATTTGTTCAAACAGATTATCTTGAATTAAAAAATCTGAATGACACAAGCTACTATAGTTGTGAATTAAAACCCATTAAATTAGTTCGTTTTTCGGTAAAACACACTAAAGTAAGCGTTTTTGTTGAACCATTCACAGAAAGAAAAGTACAGATTCCGGTCACAGCAATTAATTGTCCACAGCATACTTCTATCCGCACTTTTCCAACATTTGTAAACGTCACTTATACAGTAGGATTAAGCAAGTTTTACACATTATCCCCAACTGATCTTCAAGTGTATCTGGACTATAATGATTTAAAACTATCGAAACAAAGTAAACAAATTCTTAAAATCAAAAACAATACATCTCATATTTCAAATATTAGAATTTCACCTTCGGAAGTGGAGTTTATCTTAGAAGAAAAATAGACCAAATGATTCTTTTTTAGGGTTTAAAGGTTCATACAACTATGAAATGAAAAACATTCAAATGGTTGACTTAAAAAGTCAATATCAAAAGATTAAAACCGAAGTAAACGCTGGGATACAGGAAGTAATAGATTCAGCAGTATTTATTAAAGGTGGTAAAGTAACTGATTTTCAACATCAATTAGAATCTTATTTGGATGTTAAACACGTAATTCCAGTAGGTAATGGAACAGATGCTTTACAAATTGCACTTATGTCACTTGGATTGAACCCGGGCGATGAAGTTATAACTCCAACATTTACTTTTATTGCTACTGCAGAAGTAGTTGCTTTACTTGGCTTAACTCCTGTCTTAGTAGATGTTGAATTTGGGACTTTCAATATTTCAACTGAATCACTCAAAAAAGCCATTACACCTAAAACAAAAGTAATTGTTCCTGTTCATCTTTTTGGACAGAATGCCGACATGGAAGCTATCTTAGCCATTGCAAAAGAGCATGATCTTTTTGTAATTGAAGATGCCTGCCAGTCAATAGGTTCAACTTATACATTTTCGGATGGTCACCAGACTCAATCCGGTTGTATGGGGGATATCGGTTGTACATCATTCTTTCCTTCCAAAAATTTAGGTTGTTTTGGCGATGGTGGCGCCATCTTTACAAACAATGAAAACTTGGCTGTTAAAATGCGTTCTATAGCTAACCATGGCATGGAAATGCGTTATTATCATGATAGGATAGGTGTAAATTCGCGCCTTGACAGCATTCAGGCTGCTGTTCTGGAAGTCAAACTGAAACATTTGGATGAATACACTGCCAGTCGCCAGTCAACTGCTGAATTTTATGATGCTGTATTTGCAAATAACAAGTACCTGGAAATTCCCACACGTTCAGTAGAATCGACTCATGTTTTTCATCAATATACGTTGAAAGTTAAAGGAGGCATGCGCCTTGCATTACAAAAACACCTTGCGGATAAAGGTATTCCGGCTATGATCTATTATCCGATACCATTGCATTTGCAAAAAGCCTATCAAAATATCCGGTATAAGCAGGGAGATTTTCCTGTTTCTGAAGAGCTATGTGCAACTGTCCTTTCTTTGCCAATACATACGGAACTGGATCTGGAGCAACTGAAGCATATTACGGGGAATGTTTTGGATTTTGTAAATAACCAATCAACTAAATAACCGACATGGAATACTTTGCTCATGAATCTGCCATTATTGATGAAGATTGCACTATTGGAAACGGAACGAAGATATGGCATTTTTCGCATATCATGCAGGGATGTATCATTGGAGAAGGTTGTAATATCGGGCAAAATGTAGTAATTTCGCCGGCTGTAATACTAGGCAAAAATGTGAAGATCCAAAACAATGTTTCAGTTTATACAGGTGTTATTTGTGAGGATGATGTTTTCCTTGGACCGTCTATGGTTTTTACAAATATAACAAATCCTCGCAGCCATGTAAGCCGAAAAAATGAATATATTAAAACCACTGTTCGCAAAGGAGCAAGCATTGGAGCAAATGCTACTATTGTTTGTGGAAATGAAATAGGAGAATATGCCTTGATAGGCGCAGGAGCTGTAATTACAAAGTCTGTAAAGCCATATGCAATGGTAGTAGGCAATCCTGGCAAACAAATTGGTTGGGTTAGTGAGAATGGCCTCAAACTGCAGTTTAACTCAGACAATATTGCAATTTGCGCTGAAACTGGTCAAGAGTATGAATTAAAAGGTACAACCGTAATACGATTGAAATAAAAGAACTACTATAAAGATGATAAAATTTGCGGTAATAGGTTTGGGACATATTGGAAAACGTCATACTGAAATGATTCGCCGGAATCCCGAGTCTGAATTGGTGGCAGTATGTGATATACTGCCTAAAGACCAACTTAGATTCTCTGATATTCAAGAACGTTATTTTACAAATTATGACGATTTATTAGCTGCTAATTTAGATATAGATGTTATCAACATTTGTACACCCAACGGATATCACGCGGAATATGCAATTAAAGCATTGCAGGCAAAAAAACATGTCGTGTTGGAGAAACCGATTGCTCTTACTAAAAAGGATGCTGAAAACATTCTGTTTAAATCGCTTGAAATGTCTCGCCACGTATTTTGTGTGATGCAGAACCGGTATTCGCCACCATCAGTTTGGCTGAAAGAATTGATAGATAATAATACATTAGGTGATATCTTTATGGTAAAACTTGATTGTTACTGGAACCGTGATGACCGTTATTATAAAAAAGGTAACTGGCATGGTGATATTAAACTTGATGGCGGAACTTTGTTTACTCAGTTTTCGCATTTTATCGATATCATGTATTGGTTATTTGGGGATGTGAAAAATATCCGTGGCAATTTTGCTGATTTTATGCATAAGAATCTAACCGATTTTGAAGATACTGGAGTAGTTTCATTCGATTTTATAAATGGTGGAATGGGTAGTTTGAATTATTCAACAGCCGTTTGGGATAAAAATCTGGAGAGTAGTATCACAATTATCGGTTCTAAAGGAACTGTAAAAGTTGCAGGACAATATATGAACGAAGTAACTTATTGTCACATTAAGGATTATGTAATGCCAGAACTTGCAGTTTCAAACCCACCTAATGATTATGGCCATTATAAAGGTTCAGCTCAAAACCATCATTATGTAATTGAAAATGTAATTGAAAAATTAAGTGATAAAGGTACTATTACAACTAATTTATTAGAAGGACTAAAAGTCATCGATATCATTGAGCGCATCTATAATGTCCGGGATACACAATGGAAAAAATAAATCAAAAAATTTATGATACAACGCATTCAAACAGTCTATTTATTAGCAATAGTAGTATTATCAGGATTTGTATTTTTCTCTCCGCTAGCTGAATTGATTAATAAAGTAGATAATATTTTTTATCTTGTAGATTTCAAAAGCATTTCAATGGTTCAACCAACAGGAGGAAATACAATTGAATCAAGAATATGGGCAATTACAGCAGTTACAGCAGTAGTACCAATATTAGCTTTAATAACTATTTTTTCTTTTAAAAACAGGGTCAAACAAATTCGTTTTACGGTTATCAATATGTCTTTCATGTTAAGCTTTTATATCTTCATGACATTGTATTTATGGCCTGCCTGCGAACGTTTACATGCTGACTGGCATTTACAGATTGTTTCTGTTTTTCCACTTTTAAATTTAATTTTGAGCTATTTAGCTATTGGTGCAATAGGTAAAGATGATAAATTAGTTAAATCTTTAGACAGGTTAAGATGATTACGACCTCGTAAAATATAATTAGTAAACGCCTTTGTTTCAGAGGCGTTTTTTGTTTAATAAATACATAGCGAACAAAGAGTTGCTTAGAACTGTTTATAGGTAAATTCAGATGAAACAGGAAAATGAAAGCAAATATATCCTTATTAATTATTAGTATACTACTTTTTTTTAGTCAAAGTGCATGTAATCAACAAATAAAAAAAATGAAATATAATCTATTAACTCCAGATGAACAAGCTGTGATCTTACATAAGAACACTGAGAGACCTTTTACAGGCGAATATGATACTGTATTTGCAAAAGGCACTTATATATGTAAACAATGCGATGCACCACTCTACCGTTCAGAAGATAAATTTGAAGCACATTGCGGTTGGCCAAGTTTTGATGATGAAATTCCTGGAGCTGTAAAACGAATTCCTGATGCCGATGGACAACGAACTGAAATTGTATGTACAAATTGTGGAGCTCATTTAGGGCATGTTTTTATTGGTGAAAAATTAACAACAAAGAATACGCGATTTTGTGTCAATTCAATTTCTATGAAATTTATTCCTACAACAAAAGAATCTGAGGTAAAGGATAAAACTCATGAAACAGCATACTTTGCATCCGGTTGTTTCTGGGGAACACAATACTACTTAATGAAGGCAAAAGGTGTAATTTCAACAACGGTTGGTTATATGGGAGGTCATACAAAAAATCCAACTTACAAGGAAGTTTGTACAGGTGAAACAGGACATGTAGAAACTACAGAAGTAGTTTTTGATAATACAAAAACATCCTATGAAGACTTGGTAAAACTTCATTACGAAACTCACGATTTTACTCAGGTAGGAGGTCAGGGACCTGATATTGGCGATCAATACCGTTCTGTTATTTTCTATGGTTCAGAAGATCAAAAAGAAATAGCTGAAAAATACATTGAGATTCTTACTAAAAAAGGGTTTAAAGTAGCTACCATGTTAAGACCAGCACCTGAATTTTGGAAAGCGGAAGACTATCATCAGGAATATTACGAGAAAAAACACGGAACTCCGTATTGTCATATTTACCGGAAGATATTTTAATTTACACATCCACATATCGTATGAATTTTCGCTAAAACAGAATCTTAGTAAAAATCATACGATATATGGATTATTCAGTCAACAGCTTTTACTTTATAACCAGCTCTTTGTAACTGTTTTACCAACCCGTTTTTACCCCCCAAGTGTATTGCCCCTACTGCAACAAAACTAGAAGTTTCTTTAAAATATGCCGGTAGCTTTTTTAACCATTCAGCATTCCTTTTATCCACTAAATTTGCATATTCCTCTTCAGTCATTTCAGTAGTATTGTCTTTTCCTTTTGACAAATCAACTAATTCATCAATTTTTCCTGTTTTATACAGTTTATTTAATTGAATCATTTCACTTAGAGTCTTGTCTTTATGTTGAATTGTTTCAACTAGGATATTTGCCTGACGTTCAAGTGACCCATTTCCGAATAAAATGGCTATTTGTTGATCTACAGTTTCTAATCCAATAACTTTTTTACCTTTCTCAGCAGCAACTAGTTGAAAATATGAATCGGATTGTTTACCATCCGTAAACCCTGTAAGCCTTTTGTAAATTTCCATCTCATACATAGTAAGAATTAATGACGGATTCATAATACTTAAATTTTTCAACCCTAACTTCAAGACTGACTTTAACTCATTGTCAACTAATTTATATTCATCATCATTTAATAAGTCTTTTATTACAGTATGGTTAGGCATGATAGCTGCTTGTTGAATTTTGGCTGTTATATCGATATTATTCATTACCATTTCACCGACGACCATATCGGTCTCATTAAATGCTTTAAATAATCCAGGGATACTATCCAAAAATTGGATAGAAATGAGATGATGAGTACCAAATAAGTAGGAGGGATGCTTAAGCCCTTTTCCTGTAACTTTCCACAAAAGTTGAGCGTGAATTGTTGCTAGACAAAGAAACATCGAAAAGAATATCAAAAAATATTTTTTCATGATTTTAATCTGTTTTATTTTCTACAAAGATAACTAAGAAATTTACTATTAACAATTCATATTTCATAATTATATATAAGACTGATTTCAATTTATTTAAATAATAATTACCTTTGCATAGATAAAAACTATATAATATGACTTTACAACAACTTGAATATGTACTGGCATTGGACAAAACGCGTCATTTTGTTCGCGCAGCTGAAATATGTGGTGTAACACAGCCAACGTTAAGTGCCATGGTGCAAAAACTGGAAGATGAAATGGATTGCAAAATCTTTGATAGATCACGTCAACCAATTGAACCAACTGAAATTGGAAAACAAATAATAAGACAGGCACAAGTAATTATTTATCAGGCAAATCAGTTAAAAGAAAGTGTACGAAATGAAAAAGACACTCTTTCCGGATCGCTTAGCTTAGCTATAATTCCAACAATTGCGCCTTATTTGCTTCCACAATTTATCGCTTCATTCAAAAAAATGTATCCAAACATAATATTGAAAGTTAGTGAAATGCATACAGAAACAATTATTGAGAAATTACGCATTGCTGAAATAGATATGGCTATTCTTTCAACTCCACTTGAAGATTCTAAGATTCTTGAAGTACCCCTATATTACGAAAAATTTGTAGCTTATATTTCTCCTTTCGAGCAAATTTATGAACGAACAGAACTATCAGCTTCAGATATGCCCCTTGATAAATTATGGGTGCTTGAAGAGGGTCATTGTTTACGCAACCAGGTCTTTAATTTTTGCCACGAAAAACCAAATCATAATTCTACTTATGAAGCCGGAAGTATCGATACTTTAGTCAAGATTGTTGATGTTAATGGTGGTTATACAGTCATTCCAGAACTTCATATCGAATTATTAACTGAAAAGCAAAGATTGAACCTACGTAAAATTGTAAACCCTGAAGCAACCCGTGAAATTTCAATAGTGATACGTCATGATTTTGTGCGCGAAAGCATATTGAATGCCGTAGCAGAATGTATTAAACAAATTATTCCCGTACATATGCTCGATGCCAGATTGAAAAAGTTTGCGATAAAACTATAAACTTTCAATCTAATTTGAAAGATAAAGCTATTTCTTAAATCGCTGAATCAAATTATACGCTTTATAAATTCCCAATTCACCAGCTTTACTCAAATCAGCCAATCCTTTGGCTTCTTCATTAATAAATAAATAAGTTAACCCTCTGTTAAAATAGGCTTCTGCAAAGTCTGGATCAATTTCAATTGACTTCGTATAATTCAGTATCGCTGAATTAAAATCCCTTTTAGTACATAATGTATTTGCTTTGTTGTAATAAGCAAATGAAAAATCAGGATTGAATTCTATGACTTTATCGTAATCCAATAATATCATATCAATCGTAAAATTGAATTTATTGTTTTCGAGGTTTTTAAAATTATTATTTAGTAAATTATTTTCCTTAATCTCAAGTGGTAAATTGTTGTCTATTTTACTTAACAACTTGAACTCAATATTGGCTCTGGCAAATATTGCCAGCATAAAGTTAGGACGAATTTCAATTGCTTTATTTAAATCTTCAAGTGCACCAATATAATCTTTAACAGATGTAAATTCCAATGCTCTTGTAAAGTATATATCTGCATTCGAATTGTGCTTTGTGAGTGTATCTGTTGTTCTCTTTATTGCTGCAAAATAGAAGTTTGCTAAATCAGATGTTAAGGTCAATTCTATATTCGAAATTCCTAAAGGAGAAGGAATAATTTTTTCTTTATTATATTTTTCAATGGCAGGATGGAATAAGTTCGTCGGGCGTAATTGTGATTTGAAAGTTATAAAACTCAATATAAAATCGGCTTCACTTGTCAGATTCGTAAATTTATCCTGTACAGCACCTTTATAAGAAGCATTATTTTGATAATTATTAGTTGAGTCAGCATTATTTTGTTGAGCAATCTGATAAAACAGTTTATTTTTACTATCCAGAGTTGATTTCTGAGTATTTTTAACCATTTGATTTTTTGCAGATAAACCTTGTTTTTCTTTATGATTGTAATAATCTTTATTTAAATCAATATTTTTTGCTTTTTGTCGATAAAGATATGCACTTTTTATATTTCCAAGTTTATCTTCAATTGCAGCTAGTTCTTCATAAGCTGGTATAAAATAGGGATAAGTTGAAAGTACCGACTTAAAATCGATTATTGCTCTTTTAAAATTACCAAGCGATTTTTCAATTTCCGCTTTTTGAAGCAATGCCTCCGTTTTTGTTGGATCCAATTTAAGAACCTTTACGAAATCACTTAGAGCATTGTTTTTATCACCCAGATATGCCCGTATAAGCCCTCGATTAAAAAATGCCACATATTCTGTGCTATCCAGTTTGACAGCACGATTAAAATCACTTAGAGCTTGTTTGAAATTTTTCTTGTCGTTGTTTATATTCCCTCTGTTAATAAAATCACCGGCATACATAGAATTACGGCTTATAGCTTCATTATAATCACTCAAAGCACCATCTTGATCCTTTCTTGCCATTTTAATTAAGCCTAGCGCACTCCAACCCAGATAGCTGTTTTTATTTAAATCAATAAGTTTATTAAATGTTTTTTCTGCCTCCGAAGTATCCTTTAATTCAAGTTGAAAATTGCCTTTATAGTATAGCCATTCATATTTTTTAGGATTTAATTTTAATAAAAAATCTATATCCTTAATTGCAGCAGTATAATCTTTGCTCCTTTCAGATGTTTCTATCCTATTTATCAGGTAAGTAGAATCATTAGGGTTAAATTCCAATGCTTTTGTAAAATCTTTATTCGCTTCTTTATAAAAAGTCATTCTTTTTCGGGCATAACCCCGAAGGTAATACGCATAATGAAGGAATGGATTTCGTTCAAGTGCTTCGGTACAATCCTGATCAGCTCCTTGAAAATCTCCAAGCTGTATCTTCGCCTGTGCACGAAACATATATGGCTCCGGCAGATAGGGTTTTATATTAATTACCTGATTGAAATACTGAATGGATAGAACATAGTCACTGAAATACAATGCATTTTGACCAATAGTCAAAATGCGTTCCGTATTCAATTGCGCCATAGCAAATACCTGACACAAAAGACATGATGTAATAAAAATAATTTTTTTCAAGAAGATAATTATTAATTGATGATTGAATTATTCAGAAGCATTTACTTCACAGCCGGAATTTGCATTAAATGAACTTGGAATATCAAATTGTTCAGAAGATGAGTATCCTAAATCCCGGTCTGCCAATACTTTTTTCATATACAAGGCCCATATGGGTAATGCCATGCTGGCACCCTGGCCTTCACCAATGTTGTCGAAGTGAATGGATCGATCTTCTCCACCAACCCAAACACCTGAAACCAATGAAGGGGTATACCCCATAAACCAACCATCCGAATTATTTTGTGTCGTTCCTGTTTTAGCTCCCATTGGCATTGTCAAACCATATTTGCTTCTAATACGACTCCCGGTTCCTTCATCCACTACAGCACGCATCATGGAGATCATCTTATAAGCCGTTGTTTCACTGAATATCTCATGCATTTGCGGAGCAAATTTTCCAATCACGTTTCCGTTGGCATCTTCAATTTTTGTTACATAAACAGGCTCAACACGAATACCTTTATTCGGAAATGCAGTATAGGCATCAACCATTTCACCCACTGATATTTCACAGGGTCCCAGACATAAGGAAACAACAGGATCCAACGGCCCCTTGATCCCAAAGGAGCGCATTAGTTTGACTAACGCATCTGGTGTAAACAACCCCATCAGATAAGCCGAAATCCAGTTATTCGAATTTGCCAACCCCCAACGTAAAGAAACCGATTGACCTATCTTATCTTTATTTGACGCGTTTTTTGGAGTCCATGGTTTGCCATTGCCATCAATCAAAGTAACCGGCTGCAGTATTGTCTTATCACATGGCCACATTCCTTCTTCCATAGCCAAAGTATATAAGTATGGTTTAACCGTTGATCCCACCTGGCGGCGACCCACATTCACCATGTCATATTGGAATTGAGAGAAGTCAGGTCCACCAATATATGCTTTAACCTGTCCATTGTGCGGATCCATTGACATAAACCCGCAACGGAGGAAATATTTATGAAAACGTATAGAATCCATAGGTGACATAATAGTATCAATATCTCCTTTGGTTGAATAGACCAGCATTTCAATCCGTTGCCTAAAAGAAGCTTCGATTTCGGATTCTGAGATTCCAGCTGACTTCATTTTCAAATAACGATCCGATTGTTTCATTGACTTTTTTAAGGTCGCTGCAATGTCTTCCGGCTTCATATTCCGTGAAAACGGAGCATAACTTCGGTTTTTCTTTTCTTTGAAGAAAGTCTTTTGCAGCGTCTGCATATGTTCGTCTACAGCATCCTCTGCATAACGCTGCATACGTGAATCAATTGTAGTATAAACTTTCAACCCATCAGTATAAATATTATAAGGCGTGCCATCTGGCTTCTTATTTTTATTGCAAAAACCATATAATGGATTTGTATCCCAGGCTTTGCGATCCTCTTCATATTTGCCCTGTTGCCAACTTGCATAATCACTTCTGCTTGGCTCCTTTGCAGTCAGAATAATTCGTAGATATTCCCTGAAATAAGCTGCCAGACCTAATCTATGATCTACTTTTTGGTATTTTAAGGTAAGAGGAATCGCTTTTAATGAATCATATTGTTCCCTGGTTATGAAATCAGCCTTACGCATTTGGTTCATTACCACATTCCTGCGTTCCTTAGTTCGTTCATTATATCTGACAGGATTAAAATAAGAGGGGTTTTTGCACATTCCGACTAAGGTAGCTGCTTCTTCAATTTTTAAATTTGCCGGTAGTTTACTGAAATAGATCTGAGCAGCCGATTTTATTCCTACTGCATTGTTTAAAAAATCTAATTGATTCAGATACATCACCATTATCTCATCTTTGGTATACAATTTTTCCAGTTTCACGGAGATAACCCATTCTATGGGTTTTTGCAAGGCACGTTGAATAAAATTATCTGCCATGGGCGAATACAGTTGCTTTGCTAATTGCTGGGTGATAGTACTTCCCCCACCTGAGGTCTTATGTTGAAGAATTCCTCTCAGAATAAATGAACGTGTCAGCGCTTTACCATCAATACCTGAATGATTATAAAACCGGACATCTTCGGTAGCAACAAGTGCATTTACAACATTCTTTGAAACTTCGTTGTAACGGACGCCTACACGATTCTGTTTACTGTAAAAATAATGACCGAGCAACTGTAAATCTGATGAATAGATTTCAGTTGCATATTTGTTTTTGGGATTTTGCAATTCATCGATTGGAGGCAGGTATCCAATCCAACCGATATTAATGAATACAAACATGATAACGATACACACAAAGCCTAGAACAAATAATCGCCAAAATATACGTTTGAACTTAGAACGAATATCGCTTTTCTGAGTCATTTTCTCCATAATTCTTATTACATAATCAAACTACAAAAGTACTACTTTTTTTTATAAATCAGACCTTCATTAGTTGTATTAAAATGAGGTTGGAAATCTGTATACCGTTGGGGGTTAAACGAAACTTTTCCTCAGAATAATATACTTGTTCACTATCCATAAATGTTTTTATGTTTTTTAAGCAATAGGCAGTGAACTCAGGGCCAAATTCCTTCTCCATAATTTTCAAATCGATTCCCTCTGCAGTTCGCAACGAAACCATGACAAAATCATTATACCTGTCGTTTAATGATAATTCTTCACACTCAAAAAAAGGCTTATCTTCATTAATTGCACTGATATATCCCGTTATGGAGTCTATATTCCATTGCCTGGAAATTAAATCGTATGAATGTGCCGATGGACCTATCCCTAAATAAGGTTCTTGCTTCCAGTACGAAGAATTGTGCCGCGATCGGTATCCGGGGAGTGAAAAGTTGGATATTTCATAGGCTTCAAAACCTTTTCGGTTGATTTTTTCAAGCAGCAGAAGATACATTTCATTCATAACCAAATCATCAACCGTTTCTATTTTTCCTTTTTCACGTTGCTGCCACAGTGCAGTCCCCTCTTCGTATGTTAACCCATACGCTGAAATATGTTGAATCTGCAGACCTAGTGCTATATCAAGCTGTTTACCCCAGGCTTCCAACGTTTGAAATGGCAATCCATAGATCAAATCAATACTGATATTGTCGAACCCTGCTTTTTGAGCATTTTTAACCGCTTCTAACGCCTGGTTGGATGTGTGGCGACGGTTGATACGTTTTAAGTCGTTATCGTCGAATGATTGAATCCCTATGCTGATACGGTTAAATGGAAGTGATTGGAGTGATGTCATGAAATCAGGCGTTAAATCATCCGGATTTGCTTCAAACGTAATTTCAGCATCTTCAGCCACGGTAAACAACCGGTAAATAGCTTCAAAAATCAGTGAAAACTGTTCTTTCCGGAGTATACTGGGTGTTCCTCCACCAAAATAAATCGTGCTGATGGCTGAATTTTGCAAATAATCTTTACGAATGTTCAGTTCACGGATTATCGAATCAATTAATGCAGGAATAAATTGAGGTGCTACTTCTGTATAGAAATCACAATATGTACATCGTTGCTTACAAAAAGGAATATGAATATAAATACCGGCCATTTTAAATATTTAGTTGTCAATTATTTGAACTTAATTCAAAGTAAAGGTTTTGTTTTTGTGACAAAAATACGACAATTAGTTTGTATTATCCGAAAAAGCGCGTATCTTTGCACTCGCTTTTCAGAAATGATATACACGGCTATCAGTAATGATTTGTTCGGTTTTTCACAAATGATTTGTACGGGGTGTAGCGCAGTCCGGTTAGCGCACCTGCTTTGGGAGCAGGGGGTCGTGGGTTCGAATCCCGCTACCCCGACGTATAAAAAGAACTTATCGGGTTTCCGGTAAGTTCTTTTTGTTTAATGCCTGTTTGCTACCTTAATCACAGATCAGGTTTGAATCACGGATCAGGTTTGAATTTCATAATCATATAGCACAGTTGCTTTAGCGCATCCCGTTTTAGGACGGAAAGTTCGTGAGCTCGAATCCCGCTACCCCTACAATGAAATATCAGCTATTTACAATGCATTTTTTAGATGGCTGATCTTTTTTTAATTTACAAACACACCTGCAATAAAACCTTATAATACAATCAGGTGGAGAAACATATACCATCTTTCTGCAAATACTTTTCATTTTAATAAATATATATTCACACGAATGGGTTGTATTATCCGAAAAAGAGCGTATCTTTGCACTCGCTTTTCAGAAATGATATACACGACTATCAGTAATGATTTGTTTGGTTTTTCAAAAATGATTTGTACGGGGTGTAGCGCAGTCCGGTTAGCGCACCTGCTTTGGGAGCAGGGGGTCGTGGGTTCGAATCCCGCTACCCCGACGAACGAAAAGAACTTATCGGTTTTCCGGTAAGTTCTTTTTATTTTATTTTGTTTTGTAATACAAATTCAAATGCCTGCAGTATTTTTTGAATGTTTTCTCTCACAAGACAAATTCAATCTACCACAATAGTATTTTCTCAATTAAAAGAACGCCTGAACTCCAGAGGCGACAGATTGGTCTTTGCTTTGAATAACTTGTTGAATGATTGTGAGTGTTCAAAACCCAATTCGTAAGCAATTTCGCTAACCGATAAATCGGTAGTGGACAGTTTTTCTTTTGCCATTTCAATCAGCTTGTTGTGAATATGTTGTTGTGTGTTTTGTCCCGTTAGCGTTTTTAGTGTGCCACGCAGGTAATTGGGCGATATGTTTAGTTTTTCTGAAATGAATTGAACAGTAGGCAATCCATTTTTACACAAAGTATCACTAATAAAATATTCCGTAAGCAATTTCTCTAAACGGTCAAGAATTTGATGATTGCCTTTTTCTCGTGTGATGAATTGACGATTGTAAAACCTTTCAGCATAGTTGAGTAAAGTTTCAATTTGTGAGATAATGATTTGTTTGCTGAATTTGTCAATATTGGAATGATATTCCTGCTTAATATTTTGAATAATGTTTTTGATTGTCGCTTCTTCTTTTTCAGAAAGGAACAATGCTTCATCTGCAGAATAACCCCAAAAATCATATTTCTTTATAGTTTTGGCTAATGATGTATTCCATAAGAAATCAGGATGAATGAGTAATACCCACCCTGATTGCTTTAATTCGTCATCTTTATCAAGAGCAATACTAAAAACCTGATTGGGCGACATAAAAGATAAGATACCTTCATCAAAATCATATTGTTGTTGTCCGTATTTTACTTTGAAATTGGAAATTTGTTTTAGAGCAATAAAATAAAAATCCAATGTCAAATTTATAGGCTCGTCGCTAAGCAAATGTTTGACGGTTTCAACATTTACTACACTAATTAGCGGGTGTTCCGGTTTTGGCAACTGCCTAAAGTGATGAAATTCATTTATTGTTTTAATATGCTTCATACATTTTAATCCTCTTTTCTTATTTCCAACACAAGTTTACCACGAACATGCCCGGTTTCGCTTTCCCGATGTGCTTCAGCAACTTTCTCTAAAGGATATACTTTGCTAACAATAACTCGTACTTTACCTTCATCAATCAACTTTGCAATTTCATTCAACCATTCCTGCCTAGCTTCCCCATGATAGACTTTAGCGAGTATATTTCTTTTAGCGAGTGCTTCCAGAACATCCTCACTAAAGGGAACAGCTTGGGTACTTACCAAAATACCGTTTTCTTTCAACACTTTCGCAGACTTTATTAGTGTATCGTTGCCAACAACTGCGGTATCAAACACAAGGTCTATGTCATGCAACAAGTCTTCAAATTTTTGGTCTTTATAGTCAATCACTTCATCGGCTCCCAGTTGCCTTAAAAATTCAAGATTATTTTCCGAAGCAGTACCTATTACATACGCACCTTTCCATTTTGCAAATTGTAAGGCAAAATTTCCTACTCCGCCTGCTGCTCCATGAATCAGAATTCGTTGTCCCGATTGCAATCCTCCACACTCGAATATACCATGCCATGCTGTAACTGCTGCCAAAGAAATAGCCGATGCTTCATTAAAACCAATACTTTTGGGTTTTAATGCGAACTGTTTTGCTTTGGCTGCTAGATATTCGGCATAACTACCATCGCCGGGAAAATTGGGAACACCATATACTTCATCGCCTTTTTTAAATTCTATTACATCACTACCTGTTTCTTCAACAATGCCTGCTGCATCCCAACCAAGGGTAAGGGGCAACTGCATAGGTAAGCGGTCGGCTAGTCCACCATCGCGAATTCTCCAATCCATGGGGTTTATACCACTTGCATATACTTTTACCAGGATTTCATCAGATGCGGGAACAGGACGGTCTATTTCTTCTAATTTCATCACATCCGGTCTGCCATACTTGCTAATTCTTATTGCTTTCATTTTCATACCTTTATTTCATTTTTAAAAAGTTATCGCATGAAACTTGCTATAAACATGATTTTTGGTTTAAATACCTGTTTAAATGCTCGTTTCATACTTTATTGCTTTGGTTGTTATTAACGATGCAAAGGTAAGGAATGATTGAAAAACAGATTTAGCCAAATCGCCTTTTGTTTTAGCCAAAATGGAGTTTGTTTAGTTGAATGAAGCCCGAAACTCCAACGGGCTCATTGCGACTTTGCTCTTGAATAATTTACTGAACGACTGCGAGTGTTCAAAACCTAATTCATAAGCAATTTCGCTAACAGATAAATCGGTAGTGGACAGTTTTTCTTTTGCCTTTTCAATCAATTTATCGTGGATGTGTTGCTGAGTGCTTTGCCCTGTTAATACCTTGAGCAAGTCGCTTAAATAATTAGGCGATACGTTTAACGATTCGGCTATATGCTGGACAGTTGGCAACCCTTTATTCACCAGGTCATCACTGTTGAAATAATCCGTTAAGATATCTTCCAGGCGATCCAGGATTTTATGGTTGGTTATCTTGCGGGTGATAAACTGCCTGTGATAGAACCTATTGGCATGTACCAGCAATAATTCCAGTTGAGCAATAATAATATCTTGGCTGAATTTATCAATATTGGACTGATATTCTTGCTGGATATTCTGCATAATGCCAATAAGGGATGTTTCTTCTTTATCCGAAAGAAAGAGAGCTTCATTGACCGAATAATCAAAGTATTCGTATTGCTTGATAGTTTTTGCCAAAGGTGTATTCCACAAGAAATCAGGATGGATGAGCAAAAACCACCCCGATCTTTTATGTGTTGAATTTGGCTCAACTTCAATTTTAAAAACCTGACCGGGGGCAATGAAGAACATCACACCTTCATCAAAATCATATTCCTGTTGACCGTATTTGAATTTAGTAAGCAGACATCTTTTAATGGAGAT
>Ga0302203_1000079_pt1 | contig 41368 bp, 41 predicted proteins | sample II_Fen_E1_1_FD_194576 | JGI IMG/M metagenome (GOLD analysis project Ga0302203, IMG submission 194576) | Peat permafrost microbial communities from Stordalen Mire near Abisko, Sweden - II_Fen_E1_2 | ecosystem: Environmental > Terrestrial > Soil > Wetlands > Permafrost | place: Sweden: Abisko...
TATCAGCGATACCAGTTGCCATTTTGCCAATAGTATTAGCAGTTGCAGGCGCAACCAGATAGGCATCTGCCCATAACCCTAAATTCACATGACTATTCCAGTTGCCGTTAGTAGGATCAAAGAAATCAACTAATACAGGATTTTTAGCAAGCGTTGCCAATGTAAGCGGAGTGATAAATTCTTTTGCTAATGCAGTCATAATCACTTTTACTTCAGCACCTTCTTTTACTAAAAGCCTGATAAGTTGAGCAGATTTGTAAGCAGCTATACTACCTGTAACTCCTAGAATTATTTTTTTACCCTGTAACATAAACTTATGAATTTACTCTGTTAAATTTTAGAGATCCTAATTGAGAGTTTATCCACTCAAATTGAGATATTTTTGTACTTTTCTTTCTATTGATTTTGCCTACAAAAATACAAAAATCAATTGAACTTAGTGCAAACAAAAAAAAGATAAAAGAACATTGTGTTAAAATTAGCACAATGTTCTTTTATCTAAACGTAAAAGATACTGAAAATAGTTTATTTCAATTTATCTTTAATTGGATTACGATAGTACACTTTATCTTCAAGAAACTCTTGTGTAGCTATTAATACTGCTTTTGGAAGTTTTTCGTAATAACGTGAAATCTCTATTTGTTCTCTGTTTTCAAAAACTTCTTCTATATTTTCATTAAACGAAGCAAATTCAAGCAATTTTTTGTCAAGTTCAGCTTTGATTTCAACACTAATCTGATTGGCACGTTTTCCAATGATTTTAACAGTTTCATATACGTTTCCTACTTCCTCACTCATTGAGTTCATATCACGGGAAATTGTATTCAAAGGAGCATTTACTTTTTTATAGTCCATAATAATATTATTTTATTCTTTCACTATTCTTTTTGATTCACTCAATATTTTATCGGCTTGTTTCCGATATTTACCTGTCGGAAATTCATTGGTGTAGTTATAATACTCATCAATGGTTGTGTGATATCTCTCAGCTTTTTTCTCATCGACACTTTGTACAGCCTGTTCATACTTCGAATCGAGTATAAGCATTAATAATTCTTCTCTATATTTGGTTGAAGGATATTTTTTCAACGTATTTTGAGATGTAATGACTGCCGATTCATAATTATTTCCCAAATAATTACCTAAGTCATAATACAATTTGGCATTCATATAAGACTTATATGCCAACTTATCAGTAAGCTCATCAAGCAATTTATTGGCTTCCTGCACCTTGTCGCTTTCAGGATAAACATCAAGGAATTCCTGAAAAGCAGCTATTGCATTATTAGTTGCAGTTTGATCTAAACGTGGATCCGGAGAATCAAGATAGAAACAATATCCAATCATGAATTTTGATTCAATTACAAACTTCCCTTTTGGATAGGTCTTTACATAAGTCTTGTAATACTCACTGGCTGAAAAATAATCTTTCTGGCCCATGTACGATTTAGCCATATAGTTGAGTACACTTTCTGATCGATCAGTACCCTTGTAATAAGTGGCAACGGCATCAAATAAAGTTGAGGCACGCATAAAATCACCTTTATTGAAATACTCTACTGCTTTCGTATATTTCAACTCAGCATCATCTGATTTCAACAATTTTTGATAATTGCTACACGAGAACAGAGATAAAACTACAATTAAAAGAAGAAACGAGGTCTTTTTCATAAAAAAAATTGGAGTGCAAAAATAGTTATTTTATCAGGAATAAAAAAATATAATGTTTGTATTTAACAAAACTAGAGTTTTTTAAGTGCTTTGCTCTAAATTATTTCGGCAAGTACTTTTTAAAACCTTCGGAATATACAACTTGATTCTTTCCATTTTTATCGGTATAAATCAAATAACAATCCAGATTTGGTACACTTTTACAAATTTGTAAAGTACTATCAACACCAATTACCATAAATGCAGTTGCATAAGCATCAGCCAGAATACAGGTAGGAGCTACAACTGTTGCACTCAAAAGATTGTGAACAACAGGATACCCGGTTCTGGGATCAATTTCATGAGCATATTTTTTCCCGTTTAAATAGTAAAATTTCCGATAATTACCGGAAGTTGACAGTCCACAATTGCTTATTGAAATAACGGTCTGAATTTCATTAATCTCACTCGTCGAATCATCAATGGGTTTATCTATCCCTATCTGCCACTTTTCTCCTTTTTTATTCAACCCCTTACAAACTATTTCACCACCAATTTCAATCATGTAATTTTTACAGCCATTATCTTCCATCATTCTGGCAATAATATCCGAAGATTGCCCCTGAGCTAATGCATTTGCATCAACAAGTATATGTGGATCATCTTTCAATAATTTGTGATTTTCAATCCTGACTTTATGAAAACCAATATAGGGCAAAATTTTTGATACATCTGGTATCTTAGCATGTTGTGAATTACCGAACCCAAAACCCCATGCTTTTACCAATGGACCGACCGTAATGTCAAATGCGCCATTACTCCGTTCAGAAACTTCCCTAGCTACTTTAAACATTTCTTCAAAATCGGCATCTGTCTTTACAGTCGGATCATTCTGGTTAATTCTTGAAATAATCGATTGTGGATCGTAGGTCGAAAGTGATAGATCGAATTCATGTAACCTTTTATCTATTTTTTTCTGTAAATCAATCCCTTCAGGTTGTTCGTACGTAACCGAATAGGTAGTTCCCTGCGCTTCTCCTTCATTGTGGATATATTCAGCTTTTGGCTTATTAAGTACTAAATATACGCCGAGAGCCATTGCGAGAATTACTACTCCTACAAAGAGTGTTATATGCGTTTTTTTCACAACTTCAAATCATTAAATGAATTAATAATCAAATAAAAGTCTCTTGCCACGAATAGTTTCATCAAACTGGCCATTATCATAAGCCAGATTACCATTCACCCAGGTCTGCAAAACGGAAGCATCAAATGTTGTGCCTTCAAAAGGTGACCAACCACATTTATACAAAATATTATCTTCGGTTACCGTCCAGGATCGGTTAGGATCAACTAATACCAAATCGGCAAAATAACCCGGACGTATGAAACCACGTTTTTCTATTCGAAACAATTCCGCCGGTGAGTGACACATTTTATCAACAACTTTCTCTAATGTAAAAACCCCTTGTTTTACAAGTTGCATCATGGCAACCAATGAATGCTGAACAAGTGGGCCACCCGATGCAGCTGTCAGGCAAGAGCCTTCTTTTTCAGACATCAAGTGTGGGGCATGGTCTGTTGCAATTACATCAATCTTATTCGAGTTTACAGCATCAATCAATGCCTGACGGTCAGTTTCTGACTTAATAGCAGGATTCCATTTTATGCGGTTGCCATATTTAGCATAATCTTTATCGGAAAACCATAAATGATGTACACAAACTTCAGCAGTAATTCGTTTTTCTTTCAATGGTATGTCAGATGAAAACAAAGACATTTCCTTTGCCGTCGACAAGTGAAATACATGCAATCGGGAATTATATTTAGTGGCCAGTTCTACGGCATAGGCTGACGATTTATAACAAGCTTCAGCACTTCGTATCAATGGATGATACTCGATAGGGATATCTTCTCCCAAAAGCTCTTTATAGTGCTGTATATTTCGTTGAATGGTAGGTTCATCTTCGCAATGAGTCACAATTAATATTGACAGTTCTGAGAAAACCCTGTTTAATGTTTCCTGATTATCCACCAACATATTACCCGTAGATGAGCCCATAAACATCTTTACTCCGGCAACTTTGCGAGGATCAACTTTTTTCAGTTCATCCACATTATCATTGGTAACACCCATTAAAAATGAATAGTTTGCCAGTGACTTCGTAGCTGCTAACGCATATTTAGCCTCTAATATTTCAATGGTTGTGGCTTGGGGGCGGGTATTGGGCATATCCATATACGAAGTAACTCCACCGGCTACTGCCGCTTTGCTTTCAGTATAAAGATCACCCTTTTGAGTCAGGCCGGGATCCCTGAAATGCACCTGATCATCAATTACGCCCGGTAAAAGCAGCAATCCCGTACCATCTATTTCTATACAAGGTTGTGATACTTCAATAAATTGTGAGCCTTCATACACAGCCTTAATATGCTCGCCTGAGATTAATACAGAACCTGTGAAAGTTCGACCTTCGTTTACAATTGTGGCATTTCGAATAATTTGCAACCTACTCATAATTTTCTAAGATTCAATATCCGTTTTTCAATTATCACTGGATTCAAATGACTCGGGTTCAGAATTTCTGCAACAGGAATCCAACTGGATTAGTCAAATCTAAAGTTTCTGACTTTGGATTATCCCTTTTTTAGGATATTTCCGAAACAAGCTATTTAATTTCAATTGGATAACTCCAAAGAAAGCCTCACCAAAAATACCACTATTCATTTTAGATGTTCCCAATATACGATTAATAAATATAATCGGCACCTCTTTCAATGTATATCCACACTTGAAAGCAGTAAACTTCATTTCAATCTGAAAAGCATATCCTTTAAAACGAATTCGGTCCAACTCTATTGTTTCAAGGACTTCCCTGCGATAACATTTAAATCCGGCAGTAGTATCAGCCAGATGGACACCCAATACAAAACGGACATATTTAGAAGCAAAATACGACATTAAAACCCTCCCTATTGGCCAGTTTACAACATTAACTCCTGTAACATAACGGGAACCAATAGCAACATCAGCACCCTGATTAGCACAGGCATCGTATAACTTGTTTAAATCAACCGGATTATGTGAAAAGTCAGCATCCATCTCAAAAATATATTCGTAGTCATGCTCCAATGCCCATTTAAATCCGGTAATATAAGCAGTTCCTAATCCAAGTTTTCCTTTTCGCTCAACCATAAATAACCGGGTTGGGAATTCAGCCTGTAGCTTTTTCACTATAGACGCCGTACCATCTGGTGAGCCATCATCAATCACCAGGATATCGAAAGGTGTTGGTTGTTCAAAAACAGCTCGAATTATAGTCTCGATATTTTCTTTTTCGTTATAAGTTGGAATAATAACTAAATTTAATGGCATAATAATTATATTTGATGGCATGGCAATTAGAATTAACGGCGTAAATATTCTGTTTTGATAATTGATGTTTGATAATTTAATATTCAGATTATAGAATTTATCATCGTCTTTAATTTCTTCATACTTCTATAATTCAGTCCGGGTAATCTTACCCCTAATTTTTCGCCTTTATATCACTCACATCACAGGCTCTTTCGCTTGCCTCTTAACTCTTCCCTATTACTTACTACTTACTACTTACTATTTTCTACCTACTACTTACTAGTTTCTACCTACTACTTACTAGTTTCTACCTACTACTTACTAGTTTCTACCTACTACTTACTAGTTTCTAGTTTCTCTTAACTAACACAGACCCTATTATCAATATGTTTATCCCCTGACGGGGAATATCGTTAAAAAACTGAGCTCTCTATGGATATTGATCTCCTAACGGAGAAAAGAATTGTATTTATTTAATTCACCTGTTTTTCCCGTAGGGAATTAATATCCATAGAAGAATCATAATTCAACCAATATTCCCCGTTAGGGGATTAACCTTTTGATTGTTAGATTCAATTTTCTATTCAACAATATCTTCACTGATATGCTATAAACTCTTATTTAACTAAAACTTAGTGGGCACTCTATGATAATTAGTTTTCTCATAATCATTGCATGCTCTTTTTTGTTACTTTAAATTTTTTACACTGCTATTTCCAGTCAGCAATGCTACCCACTACCTACTACTTTCTACCTACTATTTTCTACTTTCTAAAATATATAAACCTCCGAAGGTGTGAGTCTATCCAACGTGATCAATTGCACATCTTTACCTACAATAATTTGTTTGTTTTCCAGATAATTCTGAATGGTGGTATAGGCCACATTCGGCAAATTATTTTCACGGCTTAAATGACATAAGAAAATATGTTGTAATTTCTCGTTGTAATTTTCAGCCAGATAAAGTCCTGCCTGATCATTACTCAAATGGCCTGTATCGGCGGCAATCCTTTTTTTCAAGTGTATCGGATAAGGCCCTTGTTCCAGCATTTGCGCATCATAATTTGCTTCGAGCACGATAAAATCGGATAAAGCCAAATGTGCAGCAACATCATCGCTTACAAAGCCTAAATCAGTCGCAAAAGTGAATCGTTTCCCCTTATATTCAATAGTATACCCCACGCTATCAGTAGCATCGTGCGACACTGGGAAAGCTGTTATTTTAAAATCCCCCACCTCAATGGTTTCATTTTTCTCGATATACTTCTTACTGGTATACAATTTTTCGGTAACGCAATAACTGCGTTGTATCCCCTCATGAACCTGACGGGTTGAATAAATCGGGATCCTGTGTTTTTCACCCAGTGGCCCCACTGCCTTAATATGATCAGCATGATCATGCGTTACAAATACTCCCCAGATATTTTCAAAGTCAAGTCCCAAATTTCGTAAACATTTGCGAATGGATCGAACTCCTATTCCTGCATCTATCAATAATCCATTTGAAGCATTCCCTATGAAATAACAATTTCCACTACTCCCACTTCCAAAACTTTGAAAACGCAATTTATCCATCATCTACTTTTAAGTCTACAAAATTAACACTAAAAACGGAAGAATGACCACAATTAATCGGAAATAACGTTAAGTGAATATAATCCATTTGACAATATTCTAAAAAACAAACAGATAGAAGTTGTTTCTACCTGTTTTTCTGATCCCATTAATCGGAAAATTCTTATCAACATCACTTCGATAGGTCGGTGTGCTCTTACAAAATGAATTATTTGAGGGCTATCAACTTACTTTCTTAAATTAATTCTTATTTTTTTGTTTCTAAAAATTGAATCTCAGCGTTTCGTACCTGAATTGTTTTGATCAAAAGCTGCCTCTTCATTTCCATAATTTTCTTTTCCAGTTCAATAATGTCTGGTGATATGGCCGATCGTTCCGCTTCATCTTCTGTTCGTGCATATTTGGCGCGTAAATCCGACAACTCCTTAGCTTTACCAGTTAACTCCAACGAAAATTTATGCAAATCGTTCCACAATTTTACGGCTTCCGCACTTCTAAATTGATTTACATTCGTATAAACCAGCGAATCATTTATTACAAATTCAATCTGTTTCTCCGATTCAGGCAGCCGGTTCTCTTTTACTGAGCTATCAGGGATTGAGACAGAAGCTTTATGGTAGGTTTTCAATTGGGCTACCTGACGTAGATACTCCGGATCCTCTGAATGTACATTGGTTTTTTCTTTGTTGAAAACGAAAGTATAAATCATCACTTTCCCTGCCGGCTGATAGCGGTCGGTTGCAAACCAGCCCAGGCTTCGTTGCTCATCAACCACCATCATGTAATCATTAAAGGGAGAATTAAACGGCATACCAATATTCTCGGGGGCTAAATAAGTATCGGTTGAAGGATTATAACGCGTAATAAACAAGTCATAACCTCCTATTGAGTTTGCACCATCGGAAGCAAAATAAATGGTGACTCCATCAGCAAGCAGGAAAGGGTAGTTCTCGTTACCCGGTGTATTGATAATATCCGAAATAGGAACCGGTTGCGACCAGCTATCCAGTAATTTATACGAAGTGAAGATATTCATATTCCCGTTTATGGAATCGGAAAAATACACCCTGTCTTTCCGTTGGGTCATATACCTGATCTTATCTGCCCTGTGATGGTTCAGTTTAATCGATTCCTGGGTGAGAGTCCCCAACTCGCTGTTGAATTTGTAAAACCGTAAAAATTGATCCTTATTTACAACTACGCTGTCCACAATCGACACTTCCTCAATCTTAGTCATCAGGTGATTAGCATTTTCAGCCTTCTTCACCTTTTCCTGATATTCAGCTATCTTACTATCAGTAGGTTTCAATGTAGCTATGTACTTTTGGTAAGCTGCTGCCGATTCATCAAAATGATAGGAATTAAAAAACAGTTCCCCTAAATACAAATCGCGTAATGGAAATTTACTCCCGGCTTTCTCAAAATGGATAATGGCATTCTCCGCATCTTTCAACTCATAACAACAGCGGGCATACCGATAGTTGAACAACCCATCATTGGGTTTTCTCTTCAATAAATTTTCATAGACTGACCGGGCCTTTGAGTATTGTTTATTATTAAAGTATGTTTCGCCCTCAGATGCAGTCTGACAAAACAATGATCCGGTAATAAACAACAGAACAAAAATTAACGTATATTTCATCCTTAAAAAATTAGTGATAACCCTAATACAACGATATGACAAAATTACTACTATTTAACGAAATACGGCTGGTTTTGTTTAAAAAAACCGGTTATTTTTCGAACTCCCCGCAATAAATATTGGAACTACCCGGCTTCTGACTTTCATTTTCTTAAAAGTAATATTTCTGCATTTTATTTAATTCATGTGATTAGCCCCTAAAAGTGATATCAAAATTCACAGTCTATTAAGTTCGGCCGACAGCTGTTCGCCATCTGCTCACTGGTATTCCCTATATACTCCCTATATATTCCCTATATATCCCGTATATATTCCACATTTATATAGATACGGAATATATACGGGATATATACGGGAAACTATGGGGATAGTTGCCTTTAGACCCCGGATAGATGGTGAACGGAAAGCAAATGAAACATGTAGGGAAACTTAGCTAAAAGGAGGTTGAATCCTCTGAAAAGTATAAGCCGAAATAACCAGTTAAGATTAAATCATCAGGGAAATTCATAACTTAAATTCGTTTTATTCATTTTATTTCTATTATTTTGCAATAAAAATAATTATCACTTATGATTCCTACCGAGTATTTCCCGATAGTATCCGAAGATGGCACTGTCATTGGCAAGGCAACCCGAAAAGAATGCCATTCCGGTACATTTTTACTACATCCTGTTATTCATTTGCATGTGTTTAATTCTCAGGGTGAATTATACTTACAAAAAAGGGCACCGGACAAAGATATTCAACCCGGAAAATGGGATACTTCAGTGGGCGGGCATGTCGATTACGGAGAAGAAATAACAGATAGTCTCAGAAGAGAGGTAAAGGAGGAACTCGGAATAACCGACTTCGAGCCGATATTCCTGCAACGCTATAAATTTGTATCCGACAAGGAAGCCGAATTGGTACATAGTTATTACACTATTTATGATGGAAATATCCAAGCTGACCCCGTTGAAATATCAGAAGGAAAATTCTGGACATTGAAGGATATTGAAGATCAATTGGGGGAAAATATATTTACACCTAATTTTGAAAATGAATTCAAAATGACTATTCGGGGATTGAAAGTTTAGGCATTAAGGAATGTTTGTCGGGGAAGCTAAAAATCGGTTATATGCCATTATGCTTTCACCTGACATCTGAACAATAAGCCCTTTCGTATCCTTTGTCCGACAATAGGATTAGAGAGCAACAGAAGCGCAACATAAAAAACGGCCGACCATTTTCAGGATCGACCGTTCTTAGTATTTAGGATTGAAATTTTATTCGTTATCTACAGCTTCCAACTCAATCATCAACGAGTCTTTGGGAATACGAACACCAACTACAACATTAATCTTCTTAATTCGCGCTGTAAAGGGCATTTCAATACGGTTTATCATCTTCATTGCTTCCAACGTAAGAATTGGCTCACCTTCTTTAACAACATCACCCTCCTTTACAAAGATACTAAGAATTGTTCCCGGTATGATGGATTGAATATCATACGGACTTGGATTAATCCAAGGTTTCCGTTCTTTATACTTTCTGGTTAAAAGAGTTTTGTATTTACGCGCTGTTACCGCAAAATCTACATATTCTGGTTTTTCTGTTTCCATGCTTTATTATTTAGTTACAAATATACTGATTTACAATTTCTCAATTTACTATTTACCACTTCCGTAAACATGAAGTTCTATGATAAATTGTAAATTGTAAACGAATTAATTGTAGATCAAAATGGAGGAATACCATGTTTTTTTGCAGGACGATAATCGTCTTTATGTTTCGATACTTCCAAAGCGTGTAATAATAATTCACGGGTTTCAAAAGGTTCGATCACAGCATCAATATATCCTTTTGAAGCAGCAACGTAAGGGTTAGCAAATTTCTCGATATATTCCTGAACTTTTTGTTGACGCATTGCGTCTTCATCTTCAGCTTCCATAATTTCCTTACGGAAAATGATGTTAGCAGCACCTTCAGGTCCCATAACCGCGATTTCAGCACTTGGCCATGCAAACATAAAATCGGCACCCAGGTGACGTGAATTCATGGCAATATAGCCACCACCATAGGCTTTACGAAGAATCACCGTAATTTTAGGAACAGTGGCTTCAGAATAAGCGTAGAGCATTTTGGCACCGTGACGAATCACACCGGCATGTTCCTGATCAACTCCGGGTAAATAACCGGGCATATCTTCCAGCGTAACAATTGGAATATTGAAAGCATCGCAAAAACGGATAAAACGTGCAGCTTTATCAGAGGCATCACAATCAAGCACTCCAGCCAGATATAATGGTTGATTGGCCACAAATCCAATGGTTTCACCATTCAATCGTCCAAACCCAATCACGATATTGGCAGCCCAAAGTTCGTGAACTTCAAGGAACTTAGAGTCATCAGCAAGAGCTAAAATAACTTCACGGACATCATAAGGTTGTTTAGGATCGGATGGAATAATATTTTCTATATTTTTCTTCGATTTAGGCTCCTTAGGTTCAACACTAAGTGCCTTTTGAAGATTACTGTGAGGTATTAATGATACCAGGTCTTTAATTTGTTGAAAACATTCCAATTCACTCAAGGCATAGAAATGTGCATTACCTGTAATTTCGGCATGAACACGGGCACCACCTAAATCTTCCTGAGAGATCTTTTCACCCAGAACAGTTTCAATTACGTTTGGACCAGTGATAAACATTTTTGAAATGTTCTCCACCACAAAGACGAAGTCGGTAAGGGCCGGTGAATAAACTGCACCACCGGCACAAGGGCCCAGGATAACAGATATCTGAGGAATAACACCGGAAGCCATTGTATTACGATAGAAAATTTCACCATAACCGGCCAAAGCACCAATACCTTCTTGTATACGTGCACCTCCTGAATCGTTTATACCAATACAAGGCACTTTCATTTTAAGTGCATGATCCATAATTTTGGTAATTTTACGGGCATGTTTAAGTCCTAACGAACCTCCCATAACTGTAAAATCCTGTGCATAGATACAAATAGGAGCCCCGTTCATTGTTCCGGTACCGGTAATAACACCATCACCAGCTAAAACTTTGCTAGCCATTCCAAAATTTTGTTCTTCATGTTCAACAAAGAGGTCGTATTCGTGAAATGAATTAGGATCCAACAATGCAAGAATACGATCACGAGCAGTCATCTTGCCCATAGCTGCTTGTTTTTCGATAGCTTTGTCACCGCCGCCTTTTTCAACAATAGCCTTTTTTTGTCGTAAAGCCAGAATGTTTTTCTTTAAAGTCATAAAACTTTTTTTAAATTAAACTTAAAGTAAAGAGGGGTATTCATACCCCTCAAATATCGTTGCAAAAGTAACACTTTTATCGTAAAAGTGTGCAGTTTTACTAATTTAGTTCATCTTAATAAAACAAAACTATCTATTCGACAACAGATTAAGAACTTTCCTTCGGGTGGAATTAAATCCGGCTGAATAAAGACTTGAGTCAACATTTTCGAGGTATGCCCTGAGTTCCGGTTTAAAATCGGGTTCAATACGGCAAATACGATATAACATTTTCATGGAAAGAGCCTGAACAGATATGGGAGATTTTGCGGAAACCATGAATTCAAAACAAGCATTGATAAATTCCACCGGGATTGAAACCGGAATGGGCAAATTAAGAAGGATGGATAGACAACCGCGTTGCAGGCCGCCGTGGGAAGTAGAAATGGCGAGTGAAACAATCTCATTAAATTGATTGTCATTAAACCATTCGGGATATTTTTCGCTTATCTTTTGGCATGCCCAGGCGGCACGCCAGGCTATCTTTTCTTCAGGATCGAATATCAATTGATAAACAATATCCATATCGGATGGATTAACAAAAATAACCTGTACCAATTGATCGACAAAATGTCTGGAAAGAGGGCGGAAAAGATGTTCGCGATAATCCATGGGGATAGAGTTGAGCATTGAGTGTCAGGTTTAGAGTATTAATTCGCGTAATTCGTGTAATTCGTATTTCAACGGAACACAATATCCACAATTACCTCTGCTCCTACTTGTTTATTCAGTGAATTTTTAATCTGTTCGCGGGAGAGAAACAGATCATGACGAAGAACTGAAGAAGAAAGATTGACATACAGGACTCTGTTTCTGATATTCAAAGCGGTTGTATATTTCATTATATTACTGCCAAGAATCAACGGCCAGGCGTCGATCAATCTTTTTTCGTTCAACGGCTTATCTAAATGTTGTTCTTTCAGTACCTGAAGGATTACATCACTTAATAATTCTGTATTTTTCTTGCGCATTGGAGTACTAATTTACACGAATTTAAAACTAATTTCAAGAATTACAGATTCATCTGACATGTAAGTGTGTTATATCAATAAACTTAGACTAACAGAATGCCTGATTTGACAAAGAGTCAAAACGAAGAATTCTTTTCAATCATCTTATCGGAATCACTCTTAATTCGCGCAATTCATGTCTTTCGGATTCAACGGATCTAACGAAGCTTAAGTAGCTGTCCTAGTTTAACGCTCTGAGACAACGGGATTTTGTTCAATTTATAAATGCTTAGGAGTTTAATTCCGTAGTCCTGAGAAATACTGTGCAGCGACTCACCCAATTGAACATTATGAGTTTCACAATCCTTAGGAGCTTTTTTCTTTTTCTCTGCAATAAACACCCTGGTTCCGGCATTTAATTCAACAGTTGAATTAACCTCATTGTAACTTCTGATACGCTCTTCTGTAATTTTAAATTCGTCTGCTATTCCGGCATACGTATCTCCCGACATTGAAGTTACGAATTTTACGCCATTTACTTTTACAATTACATGATTGGCAAAAGCTTTGACAGAACCAATAGACCCTCTATTTTCAGAGACAATCACTGTGCTTCTATCTCCTTTTGAATTACGTGCTAATGCGCTCTGTTCTAAATCAAACCTATGCAAGTCATATATTTCAATAATTGAAATAAGCTTAAACGCATAAGCAGGATCGGTAGCATAGCCTGCTTTTTTCAGTCCATGTGCCCAAGCTTCATAATCGGTTGGATTCAAATTAAATAAAAAAGAATACCGCGGTCTTGTTTTCAGGAAGGTAGCATGATCTTCATAGGAGTCGAGCACCTTTTCATATTTACGAAAGCATTCTCCTTTCTGATCATCGTCATGATAGATTTTATCACCTGCCCAGTCATTACATTTTATTCCAAAATGATTATTTGATTCTTTCGCAAAAGCACTTAACCCGGCACCAGATTCTAATAACCCTTGTGCTAAAACAATACTGGCAGGTATTCCATGTTCACTTTGCTGTTTTTCAGCCAATTGGTGATATTGCTCTATATAAGCAAGATAAGCCTGTTTCCTCGTTTGAGAAAAAGCCAATAAACTAAGGAATAAGAAAGTAACTGTAATCCGGGTTCTGTTGCTAAATTTCATTTTTGAAAATTGATGTGCTATTATGCTACAAAATTAAAACTATTTAATCAAAATGACGATTTTGATTAGATATTTTTATATTTTTGTGCAAATTAGTGGGTTGATCAGTGAAATAAGTTGATTAAACCGGTTCGTTAATTGGTTAGCATACTACCTAAAGGCTTCGTTTATTTTAGTCTTTGATTTTATTTTACAATTGACTTATTCAACTGTCTCAACTTTAAAAATCTACTTTACGTATTCACTCAACGAACCAATCAACGAATTAGCTCAATCATCTTACTCAAAAACAAAGGTATGCAAAAAAAAACAATAGAAACAAATATTGAAATTTATAGTTTTGAAGAATTAGAAACAAAAAAGCAAGATCTGATAAACAAGGCAAAAGAACAGGTAAGCAAAGCATATGCACCTTATTCAGGATTTCATGTCGGAGCAGCCATTGAACTGGAAAACGGTGTTATTATCACCGGGAGCAATCAGGAGAATTCAGCCTATCCATCCGGTCTATGCGCAGAGAGAGTGGCCATGTTTTATGCAAATGCCCAATATCCAGAAGTACCCGTTAAAACTATAGCAATTGCAGCATATACAAAGGGGAATTTCGTACCTGATCCTATAACACCCTGTGGCTCGTGCCGACAGGTTTTGCTAGAAACAGAAATGCGATTTGAAAAGGATATAACAATCCTTCTCTATGGGACAAAAAATGTATACCAATTAAAGAATGTGAAACAACTATTACCATTATGCTTTGAGAAAAGCAGCCTTGAGGGTTAATTTATTAACCATAAATTTCTTTTGTTTGCATTTAATTTGCTTTTTACAAAAAAAATATGTATCTTGCGAACGTAAAAAGGGGAGACTAAATTAATTCTCACCGATCTCAATTTGTAAATCAATGACTTAATGCAAAAAACAAAATTTAATATAGAATATCAACTAAGGTCAGCATCTATTAATATTCTTTGGAATTCAATCAGAACACCTCTCGGTTTATCAGAATGGTTTGCAGATGGAGTAACAGTTAACAACACTGAATTTGTTTTTTCCTGGGAAGGACACGAACAAACAGCCTTTTTAGTACATACCAAAACTAACTCCAGTGTACGATTTCAATGGGAAGAAGATTTAGATTCGGAATACTATTTTGAAATAAAGATTATCATGTTGGAAGTTACAGGCAATCTGGCATTAGTAATTACCGATTTTGCAGAACCTGACGAAACTGAAGATATGACCATGCTCTGGAATAAACAAATTGAAGTTTTGCGCAGGAAAACAGGGATCTAATCCTTCAACAAAAAAACAGATACAACAATTTAAAAATATCGAAGAACCATTCAACTCCCAACGTTGAGTGGTTCTTTTGTTCTATAGTTAAGTACTACATTTTGACCCGGACAATTCGTATCTAAATCAGGGGCATAAATGAATGTTTTATTTCATACACCCAGGTAATCAATTTTAACCACATCTTATATCTCAGCCTATTAACGGGTTTTGGATGGTATAAATGTCAATCCTTCATTTGATTCCAAATCACTCATGATTTCAACTCCTTTTTTGTAATTCATTCCCCGCGAGCAGATCCTGAATTTAAATATCATCCATTCACTGATCAAAGATATTTCAACGAAGATTGAGAGATGGTTTAATGAGGTCTACGCTTTCTTACACTCAATCAATCCTCACTATATCTGGAACAAATGTTGGATGCATTTTCTGTATTCAGTATTAAAAATGCGACATTTAATTGTTCCTGTTATTTAGTTTCAAAAAGTTAGATGTTTTATGAAAAAACTTAAACATATTCTTATTCCACTGAAGTTGGTTCCTATTGTAAAAAGAGCAACCAATTATACCCTCCGAGCCAATTTCGTCCATTCCATACATTTACTTACTAACCGATAATGCTTCACTAAGAACTAATCAGAAGTAGAATGAATCAGTTCTTCTTAACTAAGATGACAGTTATAAAAATAAATCAATAAGATGCAATAATCTGAAAATGAGTGATTAATAATGTAACAAGAAAAAAAATAATTGTATCTTTGTGAATCATTATGTGCCTTTATTCTCGACGCTATAAATAATTATAAAGCTGCAATCAGCTATCTCATTCACTTTTTTTGCACCAAAGCGGTCCTGAACCAAAAGACAGAAACATATCCAGTTTCGAAAATACTGATGCATAATCAAGCTGAAGAATGGAAATCTATTTCCGCAATATGCGCAGTACTTTCCTGTCTTGATGATAAAAAAAGAAGGAAATACCATTATGGAGAATCTGAATCCATCAGTTCCTGAAATCCTCCGCCAAAAGACAGAGCACCTGCATGAAAGGCTTAAAAACAAAGCAAGCAGCGATCTGTCACGCCTTGTTTCTACAACAACAGATATTGAAACTCTTAAACTCATTCAAGAACTCGAAGTAACCCTGATTGAACTTGAAATGCAAGACGAAAAACTTGCAAATGAGAATTATAACGAACTCTTTGATTTTGCACCGTTAAGCTTTCTTTCCATTTCAAAAGAAGGTACTATCCTTGAGTTAAACCATATGTGTGCGAAAATGCTTGGACAAGAGCGCGCAACACTGAAAAACAGAAACTTTACTACTTTTATTTCTGAGAATACCCTCCCGGTTTTCAACCAGTTTATCGAAACTGTATTTGATGGCAGAAACAAAGAAACCTGCGAAGTAATATTATCGGGGGATGATCGCCCGCCAACCTACGTGCTGCTCACCGGTATTGTAGCTGAAAATGGGCAACAGTGTTCTATTACCGCGGTTGATATAACCGAAAACAAGCAGTCAGAAAGATTTTCATTAAACACCTGTCATAATTACGAAGACTTTTTCAATCGATTTGATGACTTCATATTTGTGCTCGATGAGCAAGGAAATATAATTCATACGAATTTTATGGTTACTAACTGTCTCGGTTATTCAAATGAAGATCTTAAAGGAAAATCAATTCTGATAGTTCATCCACCTGAACGTTGGGAGCAATCCTCTAAAATGATGAGAGAAATATTAAACAGCCAAATAGACTTTTGTTATTGCCCATTGATTACCAAATCTGGTGTTATAATACCCACAGAAACAAGAGTGTCACATGGATTTTGGGATGGCGTTCCAGTTATCTTTGCCGTGAATAAAAATATAACACAAATAAAGCAATCAGAAGAAAAATTTTCCAAAGTATTTTATTTAAATCCTTCTGCCTGCGGGTTAACCGATTTAGAAACAGGGCAATATGTGGAGGTAAACGATGCATTTTACACCTTATTTGGGTTTAATTACAAAGAAGTAATCGGTAAAACGCCTGCTGAATTAGGCATCTTTACTCTCGAAACTCTTAACAGTCTATTGACAAGTACTTCAATCACCGAAAAAGTAATTAACATTGAAGCAATTCTAAAAACAAAAAATGGAGATTTAAAACATGTTCTTCTGTCAGCCGAAAATATAGTTATCCATGATCGGAATTATCGGTTTTCGGTTGTTCATGATATTACGAAACGAAAGGAAGCCGAAGAGCTACTTTTATTCAGCAATATCATCCTGCGAACAGAGCAAGAATTATCCAATGAAGGGATACTTGTAGTCAACGAAAATGGTGAAATAATTTCTTTCAATCACCGCTTCCTCGAATTATGGAGTATACCTCCCGAAGTAATTGCATTGAAATCGGATGAACTTGCCATTCAGTCGGTAATGAATAAACTTGTAAACCCTAATGAATTTGTGGATGAAGTTAATTCCGTCTACCAAAAAATAGAAGAAACCAGTATGGATGAGTTATTACTGGATGACGGAAGAATCTTCGAACGTTATTCGGCACCGATGATAAATAGTGATGGAAAATACTTTGGAAGGGTATGGTATTTCAGCGACATCACGAATCGTAAGAAAGACGAAAACACATTAAAAATAAGTGAAGAAAAGTACAGAACATTATTAAATACTTCCCCTGATAGTATTTTATTAACCGACCTGAAGGGGATTATTACAGAGGTTTCTGAAATGGGACAGGAATTGTTTGGTACCGATAATAAAGATGACCTGATAGGAAAAGATATTAAACAATTTGTTTTTTCGGAAGATGAGATTATAAAGAAGATATTTGATAAAACTATAAATGAAGGGCTTGTCCAAAATATTGAATTGAAATTAAAAAAGAAAAACCAATCATTTTTTTTGGTAGAAGCAAGTGCCACTTTAATCCAAAATTCAAAGGGAGATCCATTATCATTTATGATTATCATCCGTGATATTTCGCATCGTAAGAAAATTGAGACCCAGCAAATACATGCCGATCGTATGGCTAGCCTTGGCGAAATGGCTTCGGGAATGGCGCATGAGATTAACCAGCCCTTAAATATCATTTCGTTAGTTATGGATAAGCTTCTATTTGAGTCATCAAGAGTTGAGAGTCTTGATTTCGAATTTTTCAAAAATAAATCAGATAAGATATTCGAGAACATTTTACGAATCAGAAATATAATTGATCATGTAAAGGCTTTTTCAAGAAGTAACAATGATTATATTTTAACTCTATTTAACGTAAATACGAGCATTGAAAATGCAGTTTCGTTTATAATTGAACAGTTCAAACACCTTGGAATAAAATTAATTCTTCAACTTGAGAAAGAACTAAAACAAATATTTGGGAATACCTATAAGTTCGAGCAGGTAATCATAAACCTACTTTTAAATGCCAAGGATGCTGTCATAGAAAGAAAAATCAAACAGGAAGACTATTCTGAAATGATAGTTGAAATCAGGTCTTATCAGGAAAATCAATATCTAATTGTTGAAATCCGAGATAATGGTATAGGTATCGGAAATGACGATCTTCAGAACATCTTTCTTCCTTTTTATACTACCAAAGAAGAAGGAAAGGGAACCGGAATCGGCTTATCTATTTGTTATCAAATTATCAAAGAAATGAACGGTACTATTAATATTTCGAGTGATAAAACAACTGGTACACAAATAAAATTAGTTTTGGATGTCCATAAAGAAAATTAATAATGGAAAAAAAAGACAAATTAAAAATTTTGATTCTGGATGATGAAAAACAATTTACTGAAGAATTAAGCGGTTTCTTTGTCGATTCAGAATTTGAAGCTCTTGAAGCCAATACAGTTGCAGAGGGACTAAATATTTTAAACCAAATTGAAATAGATCTCCTTATACTTGATGTCCGATTGTCTGGAGCAAATGGTCTGGATATACTAAAAGAAGTAAAAACGCAATATCCCCATATGGAAGTCATCATTATTTCGGCACATGGTGACATGGATACAGTGATAAAAGCCATGCGACTTGGAGCATTCGATTACTTGCGAAAACCCTTCCGATTTATAGATATTCAAATTGCCATTGAACGTACCCAAAAATACCTTCAGATGCAACGTAAGTTGAAAGTGATGGAAGAAAAGAATTCATTGATTTCAAAAACACTCGAAAAAAAGATTAAACGTCAATTTATTGGTGTCAGTCCACAAATTGTAACAGTATTTGAACAAGCCTTAACAGCTGCAAAATACCCTGATGCCAGTGTCCTGATAACAGGTGAAAGTGGAACCGGAAAAGAGAACATAGCTCGAATTATACATTATTCAAGCCCTCGGAAGGACAACATATTTTGTGCAGTAAACAGCAGTGCCATTGCCGAAACTCTTTTGGAAAGTGAATTCTTCGGTCATAAAAAGGGTTCATTTACCGGAGCTATTACTGACAAAATGGGTTTCTTCGAAGTATGCAATAACGGAACTTTATTTCTGGATGAAATTGCCGACATGCCCTTTACTTTACAGGCGAAAATACTGCGAGCTACCGAGGAAAAGGAAATCACACGGGTCGGCGATACAACTGTTATTCATACTGATTTCCGAATTATTTCGGCTACAAATCACGATATTGAGAAAAATATTGAAAGAAAAAATTTCAGACTTGATTTGCTTCACCGGTTGAATACCCTGCATATTCATATTCCGGCACTCAGGGAAAGACCTGAAGATATAAAACCATTGTTGATTCATTATATTGAATACTTTTCAATGAAATTTAATAAGCCATCTCTCCAAATATCCAATGGAGTTTTTGAAAAGCTTTCAAAATATGATTTTCCGGGGAATGTAAGAGAATTGAGAAATATGACTGAAAGAGCCATTATTCTCTGCAAAAACAATCAGCTTGAAATAAATGATTTCCCAGTTACAGCTCAAAAACCATCTGCTAACAAGGACCAGTCCGATCCCGAAACAATAACGCTAAGGTACAATGAGATTAAAATGATACATAATGCTTTGCAAAACTGTAAATTCAACCAACAATCAGCAGCCGACCAGCTTGGAATAACCAGGGATGCTCTAATCCGCAAAATGAAAAAATATGACATTAACCTATGCAAAGCACAAGTGAAAGATCAGTAAAAAAAGACAACTTGTTTTATCTGGCATTTTATCTTTGCAATGTTATTAATGGTACCTTCCTATGCTCAAGTATATGAATTACAAGTTAATAATGCAATATTTAGATTCTATTTTAATCGTAATATCTCTTATTTTACAATACATTACTTATCCAAAAAGTCAACAAAATTCATTATCTCTGTTAAAATGTAGCACGAACTAACCCGTCTGTATTTCCGCACAACTGTGCGATTATTTCAAATCATTCACCTCTTTTTCTCCTCTAATTTTTGATACTTTTCATTCATTCAAGAAATAAAAAAATAATTTTTCTATTCAAATTCAGATAGATACACAATTGAAATTACTTGAATCAGCTTTATCCAATTCTTTTGGCATATCTATTGCAAATGAGTCGACACAAGAGGTAAACCGTCCCTCTAATTTCGAGTACGGTAAATTACAAACTTAATAATAGGAGATCAAAATCATGGCAGTAGAAAAAACCATCGGTTCATCCAGCCTCGTAGAGGTGATTGACCGTATCCTGGACAAAGGCGTAGTAGTTGATGCATGGGTAAGAGTATCATTAGTAGGTATCGAATTACTTGCAATCGAAGCAAGAATCGTAGTTGCATCTGTTGAGACTTACTTGAAGTACGCTGAAGCAATTGGATTAACAGCGAAAGCAGCATAAGCCTTTTGCAGTTAAACATTTATTCTTGCTAGAAGATCCTTTTAAAGCTTAATCTTGTAAAGTATATTTTACCAAGAATAGTGATTTTATCTCAGATGTATTCTTTTAATCTTCAATACTCATTGAAAATATCGTTTTTTATGAAAACGCAGGACAAATTAAATATGAATGAGTTTTTCGAAAACATTGTAACTTCCTATGAAGCTCGAATACAAAAAATTCAAACCGCTTTCCAGTCATCTGAAACAATAACAGAATCCACCCACTTTCTTTTTAATAATGTTCATAATTCTTTATTAGATTTCAAAAAAGAAAGAGACCTTTTAAATTCTAAACTTTGCGAAGCTCTTGCAAAGAATGGTTCGTTACGAAAAAAAGATTACAATATTATGATGTCGAGCATTCTCAAATCACTCGATGAAAAAGAAAAAGAAGCCGAGAATCAGTTTCTTGTTTTTATTGAAGCACAGAAAGAAACTGCCCAACAACTAAAGAACAGCCTTTTAGGTATCAAAGATATTACTTCACCCGAAGTTGTAGATAAAATTACAATTTTAAAAGAGCAACTGTCACAAATTTCAAAATTACAGGAAGTTAGAAAAGAAACGGTGATGAAGACATTTATGGATTATCAACAAATGCATAATAGGATGATAGAATGGCTTGAGAGCTTACTCCAAAAAGGTGATCACATTCTTATCCAGGATATTAAAAATGTAAAAAATCTAATTATCAAAGAAATCAATTAATAGCAATAACAAATTATTTATTAATCATTAGGAGATACAAATATGGGACTTGCAACAAAAATGAAAGATATGAGCGAAAATATTCTTTCCTCATTCAAACAACGTATCAAAGAAAATGAAGAACTTGTAAACGATGTACAGAAAACTCTTGATCAATTTCAAAAAGATCATCAGGAAATGACTGCTGTGTTAACAACGAATGCTGTTAGCTTACGAAATGGGCTTGCGAATAGTGAAAAGGAACGCATTGAAATCTATAATGAATTGATGTCCGGGATTCATGCCGACATTGCCTCTATTCAAGCTGAAGTAATAGATATTCAAAATTCTACCGTCAACCTATTGAATGAATTTGGTGTTGATAGAACGCAAATGGTAGCTGAATTAAACAAATTCTTTGCTGAAAACAGGGCAGACAGAATGGTAGACGAAAAAAACAGAATGGAAGAGTTTGATGCCCTTATGAAAGACATCGACGATGACATAAAGAATATCAATGATGAAGTCTTGAGGATTTTTAAGGACACGAATATCACGGTTGAGAACTTTGAGAAAGAGCATGCTGATATGTCAGTACAGCTTAGGGCAGAATTGACTAAAAACCTTGTTGAAAGGGTTGAATTTACCAGAGCATTGCTAACCGATTTCCAAAAAAGGCTTTCCGAAATGAGCAAGGAAAACCAAAAAATGGCTCAAAGATTACAAAAAGACCTTGCCAAAGGTGAAACTGTAAGACTAAATGACTACAATGCACTTATGAAAGGAATTCACAGTGCCATAAAAGATATCCAAAAAGAAGTAAAAATGATTCAAAAAGCCAGTGTCGGCTTGATTACTGACTATGCACAAGACAGAAGCCAGGGGATAGCAAATTGGAATCATATGCAGGATGAAATTACTCAACTTAGAAAAGAAACGGGGGTTGAATCTGCTATGGATGAAATTGAAATATCTGGAAATAAAAAGGAAGTAACAATTGAAACTCAAGCTGAAGCAGCATCAGAAACTCTGGTTGAAATTCAACCAGAAGTAGAACCCAAACCGGAAGCCCCAATGAAACTGGATGATAAAGTGCTGAACTATATAAACAGTCATAAAAATGGAGTTCGAGTTTCAGAAATGGAAGAACCATTGTGTGAAACACGTATGAAGCTTGGATTTACTGCTAAAGCATTGTTAGAAGAAGGGAAAGTGCAAAAAATTGAAAACATATACTATCCTTTACATTAATAGATGGTAGAAGCTGAGTTGAATTTATTCTTTAGTGCTGTTGTGTACTCAATTCGTTTATTTAATTCTCTTGATTGATAATTAGTCAACACAAGACCATGTCAAAAACAATTAATTGTAAATTTTGTAATGGAAAAGGAAAGGATCCTTTTGATTTACTCTCTCCAAGTTCGGACTGTCAGGTCTGCAATGGTTCAGGGCATATAGTAATGGATGAGCCTTACAAAAAATGCGTTTTTTGTAAAGGGACAGGCAAAAATCCGCTTGGAGCAAGGGTGACTTGTATTGTTTGTGGTGGAAAAGGATATAATAATTCTCAGTATAGTACAAAATGTAATCAATGTAAAGGTACCGGAAAATCCAGTGATGGACTCCCTTGCACCCGTTGCAGAGGTATCGGATTATTCAAAATAGAGGGAGTAGAGATAAAATGAAAAATGTAGAAAATATAATGAAGACAGTTTTGTCTAAAAGAATAGATGCAATGGCAAAACAGGCTTCCCATAGAGAAGAATTCCAAAATAAAAATGAAATCGTATTAAGGGATATCGAAGAGACGAGGAGCTTGTGGATCAATACTATGAAACAATTACCCCAACGATAGTTTTAAACAAACTAAAAAATGCAAAACGAAATTTCATATAACGCAACGAATATGGTTCTTGAACCCAGGCAGATAGCTAGTTTTGTAGAAACAGAATACATTAAAGACATAACCAATCGTAGTCTGAACTATATAAAAGCCGGATTCCCCGTACATTTTAGAGGTCCATCAGGAACCGGAAAAACAACCATTGCTATGCATTTGGCAAGTAAAATTGGTCGCCCGGTAGTCATTATTCATGGCGATGCAGAATACAAAACTTCAGATCTGGTGGGAGGAGAATCAGGTTACAGATTCAGAAAACTAGACGATAAGTTCATACATTCAGTTCATAAACTAGAGGAAGATATGGAAAAGAAATGGGTGAACAACCGGTTGACAATCGCTGTAAGAAATGGGTTTACACTCATTTATGACGAATTTACCCGCTCACGAGCTGAAGCCAACAATATCCTACTTCCCATTCTTCAGGAAAAAATGATGAGCACCTCGGCTGGTAAAGAAGAAGATTCCTACATGAAAGTCCATCCGGATTTTTGCGCCATCTTCACTTCTAACCCCGAAGAATATGCCGGAGTGAATAGAACCCAGGATGCCCTACGCGATAGGATGGTCACCATGGATCTTGATCATTTTGACTTTGAAACCGAATTGCAGATTACCCATGCCAAATCGGAACTTTCATTGTCAGACACTGAAAAGATTGTGAAGATTGTAAGGGGCTTACGTGAAACGGGTAAAACTGAGTTTGACCCTACTATACGAGGTTCTATTATGATTGCAAAAACTCTGGCAACGATAAATTCAACACCTTCAAAGAAAAATGAAATGTTTAGATTAATTTGTCAGGATATTCTTACTTCCGAAACCAGCCGAATTGGATCCAAAACTAATCAGGAGAAAGTAAGATTAATTGTAAATGAACTGATTGATCTTAATTGCTAACAGATTATCACTATTTTATAACAAAAAAATATTATGCCAATTTCAAGCGCTATAAAAGGACTTCAGAGCATTAAGTCAATGCAGAACGTCAACAAATCGGGAATCCCAAACAAGGAAGATTCAGATTTCATAAAGTTGTATATGTTCGAAAAAGAACGAAACAGATTAAAAAGTGAAGAAATTCACATTTTACTGAGACTTGAGTTTGTGCAGATCAGGCTGAAAGAGATTCAGGATTATAATGATATAAAAGCAGCACAGATGCATAAAACTGAATCAAAAGAAACCAGTGAAGTGCAAACAGAGTGGAAAACCATGTCAATTGACTACTAATGTTCTCCTTTTAAAAATAAATAAAATGGAATCGGAAAACGGATTATATCTTTATTGTATCCGGATTAAATCCAACGAAACAATTGAAGTCTGCAAGACAATCTCAGGAGAAAAAAAAATCCAAATTCTGACTTTCCAGGATTTAGAAGCCGTAACTAGTGAAGTATCCTTAGACGAATTTAGTTCAGCAGAAATTCAAAAAAAGGCAGAAGAGGATTTGGAATGGATAAAAGGAAAAGCTCAAATACATGAAGAAGTAATTGAACAGGCAATGAGAACAAGCGATTCAGGCTTTATTCCTGTTATTCCCATGCAATTTGGAGTAATATTTAAAAGCTGTGAAAAACTTGAGGAAGCTTTATCTCAGAATCTGGACAGCTTCAGAAACAGTCTGGAGTTCTTATCAGGTAAACAGGAATGGTGTGTAAAAGCTTTCATCGATCAGAAAATATTTGGAGAGTTTTTGGAGAAACGGAATGAAGAACTCCTGGGAAAGAAGAAAGGAATAGACTCTTTGCCAAAAGGGTTGGCCTTTTTTGAAAAAAAGAAAATAACTTCTGCAATTGACGAAATTAAAGAAAAAGAATTAGATAAGATCATAAACGAAATCTATAATAGCTTTTCTCAATCCGGAGTTAGTTGTCATCAGTCCAAAATTTTAGATAAAGACTTTACCCTTATGAACGAAGATCTTATTTTAAATGGATTTTGTTTGATAGATGAAATGAAATTACCTGTGTTTAAAGGAAGAGTTGAAGAATTTAAAGATAAGTTTAAATCTTATGGGATTAAATTTCAAATGACTGGTCCTTGGCCTTGTTATCATTTCGCTTAAACTCTAAGAAATTATGACTGATTCAGATAATAAAAATGCAACGTTAGTTGATGCTTTGGATGTCGTGATTGATAAAGGGGCGGTACTTCACGGTGATATAGTGATACGAATTGCAGATTTAGATATGCTGGCAATTTCACTGAGAGTTATCATTGTTACCTTGTCAAGGTTATCGACTCAACAAGGAAATCGGATAGATGACATTCATGCAAACGAATTGGGAGATGAGGTCTACATGCATAAATTAGAAGATCAAATCGAAAAGGCGCAGAAGCATATTAATCAGATGATAAATGCTGATACTCCGGAACAAATAGAGGGAGGATTGGCACAATTGGTTTTGACTTTGATAAAACTAATAGTTGATCTGGTTGAAAGAGAAGCTATGAGGAGAGTGGAAAGGGAGGAATTAACACTAATGGAGACTCAGAAACTTGGAATGAATCTGGAAGCAATTGAAACCAAAATTGAAGAACTGAGGTTGGTTTTTGGACTAAAAGAAGATGATTTGAATATTGATTTAGGATCACTAGGTAAATTGAGGTAGTTTTCATTTAACAATAAAATAATATTATGACAGAAGCAACAGTTAATACATCAACTGGGAATTCATCACTTCGGGATGTTTTAGAACTTGTTTTAGATAAAGGCATTGTTATCGTTGGAGATATCCAAATCAAAATAGCAGATGTTGATTTATTGACTATCAAGATAAGACTTTTAGTATGTGGAGTAGACAAGGCATTGGAAATGGGTATAAACTGGTGGCAGGACGATCCCTATCTTTCGTCGAAAGCAAGAGAAAAAGAAATTCAACAACAGGAAACTCTGTTAACTCGTCTTGAAAAACTTGAATCCAGTATTCATAATTCAGTATAAAAACTTTAAAACTATAAAGATCATGGAAAAAAAGTATGATAAAGACAAAAAAGACGAATCCGGTTTTGAACTGTTCGGACTTGGCGGTTTGTTTAAGGGAATAGAAAAATTAGTAGACCTTGCCGGAAAACTGGACGAGAAAGGTAGTTTCAGCAAGGAAGGCGAAATTAACCTCGAACATTTAAAAAAGGGGATGAAAGGTGTTTATGGCTTCACTATCAACACGGCAGGTGGAACTCCAAAAGTAGAAACTTTCGGAAACATAAAAAAAACAGCCGATGGACCAAAAGTTGATGAAGAGCGTGAACCGATAACGGATATCTTTGATGAAAAAGATGAAATTATTATTCTTGCCGAAATGCCAGGAATAAATGAAGAGGAATTAAAAATTGACCTAAAAGAAGATATTCTCGAGATTGTTGCGGTAAGCCTGAGCCGTTCTTATCGTAAGGAACTGCTGCTACCGGTAAAAGTTGAGGTCAAGAATTTAAGTCAAAAATTCACCAACGGTATCCTTGAAATCAGAATTAAGAAATGACGAAGATGGCTCTTGCTGGTTTGGAAAGCAATGACCTAAAATTAATTATTTTTGGAGGAAAAGGGGGTGTCGGAAAAACTAGTTGTGCAATTGCTGCATCTATAGCTTTGTCCGAAAATTTCAAAACGCTTCTGATATCCACCGACCCAGCACATTCTGTGTCTGATTGCCTGGAACAACAGATTGGTTTTAATGTTCGCGAAGTAAAAGGTCATAAAAACCTATCCGCCATTGAAGTTGATGCAGAGGTGGCATTGACAGGGTTTAAAACTGAGCATGAAAGTGCATTAAAAAAACTTCTTGATACCTCTTCCAATCTTGACAGTGAAGATATTGATGAGATGTTGAGCCTGTCGATTCCGGGTATAGATGAGGTGATGAGTTTTAAAACGATAATTGATTTCATGGAGGTAGGGGATTACGATAAATATGTTGTTGATACAGCACCAACAGGTCATGCCTTGCGATTAATTTCATCCCCCAGACTGCTGGACGATTGGATAAAAGTAGCTGCACGCATGAGATGGAAATACCGCTATATGATTACCAGTTTCTCAGGTTCCTACGAGCCGGATGATGTAGATGTTTTTTTATTAAGCCTGAAAAGAACAGTGAAAAGAATTGAAAATATCTTGAAGGATGAAGCCAAATGTCAGTTTATACCAGTTTGTATCCCCGAGGCAATGGCAATCCTTGAGACTCGTCGATTGCTGAAACAACTACGGGAATCTGAAATAATATCACAACAAATCATTGTGAATCATGTGATGATCTCCGAAGAAGGTGATTTCTGCAAACAAAAAAAAGCGTCCCAGTTTAAATACTTAAAAGAAATTGCCGAAGCTTTCAGGAATTTAAATAGAATTGAAATCCCTGAGTTTGCTAAAGAAATTAAAGGAGAGAATGCCTTGAATCAACTCAAGAATTACCTTTTTGTAACATTGCAGGATAAAAACTAAACCCAACAAAAAGTAACCCATGAGCAATATCAAAGACGAAATAATCCTTCGGGTAAAGGAAGCCCTGGTAAAGGATGTTGGCAGGGCTATCGCCAGAATCGATCCAAAAGATATGAGACTGCTTGGATTAGAAAGTGGCGATATAATTCTGATTGAAGGGAAGCGTACCACTCCCGTTAAAATTATGCCGTGTTATCCCGAGGACAGGGATAAACAAATCATTCAGATAGATGGCATAAGCCGGGAAAATGCACAGTCGGGAATAGACGAAAAGGTAAAAGTTACTAAAACAACCTACCGTCAAGCCGTAAGAATAAAACTCAAACCCGATACAAAATCCGGCTCCCTGTTCAAGTCTAATGATGCGAAATATATTGGTTCGCTTATCAACGGACTGTCAGTAGCAACAGGCGATAAAGTGCGGGCGAATCTTTTTGGCTCACGCTCGGTGAATTATACTGTTACGGATACCAATCCGACAGGAGTTGTCCTGATTCAACCCAATACCACTTTTCAACTTGAAACAGTCAAGGTCGACGGAGTAAATGAAAGCAAGGTCTCGTACGAAGACATTGGAGGCCTTGGCAATCAGGTACAGCGCATTCGGGAAATGATTGAGCTCCCGCTTAAATACCCCGAGATTTTCGAACGCCTTGGTGTACAGCCTCCAAAAGGTGTTTTTCTCTATGGTCCTCCCGGGACAGGCAAAACACTCATCGTAAGAGCCGTGGCGCACGAAACAGATGCTTACTTTATCAATATCTCCGGCCCTGAAATTATGGGTAAATTTTACGGTGAAAGCGAAGGGCGGATCAGGAAGATTTTTGAAGAAGCTCAGGCACACGCACCTTCCATCATTTTTATCGACGAAATAGATGCCATTGCTCCAAAACGGGAGGATATGGGTGGTGAAAAACAGGTTGAAAAACGTGTGGTAGCTCAACTCTTGTCCCTGATGGATGGATTGGAATCCAGAGGCAAGGTGATTGTGATTGGTGCAACCAATATTCCCAATTCTATTGATCCGGCCCTGAGAAGGCCCGGACGGTTCGATCGTGAAATCTCTATTTCAATACCCGATAAAAAAGGTCGACTCGAAATTCTTCACATTCATACGCGGGGTGTTCCTTTGTCGGCGAATGTTGATATGGAAAAAATAGCCGAGATTACCCATGGTTTTGTGGGTGCCGATTTGGAGGCATTAGCCAGGGAAGCTGCGATGACTTCGTTGAGGAAAATACTACCTGAAATAGATTTCGAACTGTCCGAAATTCCTTATGAGCTTTTAATGTCCCTCGAAATTACCATGGAGAATTTTATGTCTGCAATGAAAGAAGTTGAACCATCAGCGATTCGGGAAGTGTTTGTGGAAGTTCCCGATGTCAAATGGGAAGATGTTGGTGGGCTGGACAAAATAAAAGAAGCACTTAAGGAGACGGTGGAATGGCCATTGAAATATGCCGACTTGTTTAAAAAACTGGATACCAAACCACCCAAAGGAATTATACTTCATGGTAAACCGGGTACCGGAAAAACTTATCTTGCCAAGGCGCTTGCAAGTGAAAGCGGTGTAAATTTTATTTCTGTAAAAGGTCCGCAGATTCTGAGCCGCTATATAGGAGAATCGGAAAAAGGGGTGAGGGAATTATTCCGATTGGCAAAGCAGGCATCCCCCTGCATCCTCTTTCTGGACGAAATTGACAGCCTTACCCCAAGAAGAACTGCTGACAGTTCAGGTTCAGGGGTCATCGAAAGGGTCATTGGTCAGTTTCTGACCGAGATGGATGGCATCGAAGATTTGAATGGAGTGATTGTACTCGCCGCAACCAACAGAATTGATCTGATAGACCCGGCATTGTTAAGAAGTGGCAGGTTCGATCTAATATTCGAATTACCCTTACCCGATGAAAAAACCAGAGAGAAAATATTCCATATACATACCCGGAACAAACCACTGGGAAAAAAGGTAAACCTCAAGAAATTATCCATAAACACAGAGGGCCTTACGGGTTCAGATATCGAATTCATTTGCCGTAAAGCTGCAATGCTTTGTATTCGTGCATTGATTGAAATGAAGGCCGCTAAATCAGGTAGCGTTTTAGATGATATTTCCATATCAGAAAGTCATTTTGATGAAGCAATAGAATTGGTTTTAAAACAAAACGCAATAAAAAAATAGTTTTAAGTATCAAATCTACCTGAAAATGCAAACTAAGGAAATTTATATTTACGGAATTATGCCTGATTTTAAGAGTGATGACATGTCAGGGCTGCTCGAAAATACAGAGATTTATGCCATCCCATTTCAAGACATAGCTGCAATAGTTTCCGAAACGAATATCCTGGCCATTGATTATTCCGACAGGGAATCGCTGGGGCATTTGCTTGTCCGTCATCAGAAAACGATCGAAGAATTAATGGGCATTGGCTTCAACATGATTATCCCTATGAAACTGGGAACGATCGTAAACTCAACGGAAAAAGTTCTTAAAATACTATCAAATGGCTATAATTTAATTCGTGATACATTCCTGAAAGCTGAAAACCTGATAGAAATTGACCTTGTGGCAACCTGGGCTGATTTTCAGAACACGTTAAACGAAATAGCCCTTCACCCTGATATTGTTGCCATAAAAGATGATTTTCGGAACAAGTCGGACCTGCTTACACGGGCTGACCAGATGAAAGTAGGGATATTGGTCCAGGATAAATTAAAAGCTAAAAACGCAACTGTTGAACTGGATATTATGGAAGCAATGACAGTAATTGGTGTCGATATCAAAACGCACGAAGTGATGAATGACCAGATGATCACCAATTCAGCTTTTCTTATAAAAAGGAGTCATCAGGAGACATTCGAACAACTTATTGACGAACTCGATGAAAAATACAAGGGTTTGCTGAACTTCAAACTGGTAGGGCCACTTCCATGTTATAGCTTTTACACCCTCGAAATTGATGAGTTGAATCCCGGAAATGTAGAAAAAGCCAGAATTGTACTGGGATTGAAAGAGAAAACGACAGAATCGGATATTAAAAAAGCATACCTGACTAAAGCACGGTTATTCCATCCAGATACAAATATGGGAATCATCGATAATAAGAAATTCAACAGGGTCAATAATGCTTATCATACTTTACTCGATTATGCTGGGCTGGCATGTCAGTCAACCGAAGTTCATGTCATCTCTTTGGCAAAAGAGGATGTGAGTGAAAATTTATTCGTTGTAAAATTAAGGGAATAATATGATACACGACGGAAAATACATTTATTGCATCATTGCTTCAGAATTTGATCTGAATTTAGGATCTATAGGAGTTGGTGATCGCGGTGATCTGGTATCAACCATTGGATTCGACGGATTGTGCATGGTGGTGAGCGATCACCCCCTTAGCCGGTTTGTAGTCAATCCACAAAACATGCTGGCGCATCAAAGAGTGATAGAGACTGTTATGAAAGAATTTCGCAGCTTGCTTCCCGTCCGCTTTGGTACTGTCGCGACCAACCCCGATGAAATCCGCAATTTGCTCAATCACCGGTATAGTGAATTTATGGAACTACTCCGGCAGTTTGAAAACAAGGTGGAGATTAATGTCAGGGGGACCTGGAAGAATATGGGACTAATTTACAAGGAGATTGATACGGAATATGTTGAACTTCAAATAATACAATCCGAAATTGACAAACTGGGCGATAAGGGAAAAAAGGATACTAAAATTGCTGAAGCCGGAAATGTGATAGAACACGCACTTACTTTAAAAAAAGAGGAGCAAACGGAAATCATTCTGGACGCTTTCCGTAAATCGGTGTTCGACTATAAACACAATAAAACAGGGAATGATGACGTGTTTATGAATACCGCTTTTTTGATAAACAGTGCAAGGGAGATTGAATTTGATAACATCATGACCGATCTGGGAAAGAAGTTTCAGGATAAGTGTGACTTTGTTTATACTGCTCCACTCCCGATTTTTAATTTCATAAACCTAAAAATATTCCCCGAGAAATGGGAATTGTAACTATTTATACGAATTAGACATTATGAACAACCTACCCGAAATACCTAAAGAAGGAAAATACATTTATGGGATAATCAGACATAATGAACCTATTAACTTTGGACCCATTGGCATCGGAAAACGAAGCGATCAGGTGTATGGAATCAACTATAATGGAATTACAGCCGTTGTCAGCAATTCACCTGTTGTAGAATATGAAGCCCGTAGGGTAAACATGATTGCACACGAAAAAGTCTTGGAGGAGATGATGAAAAAATTTACAGTACTTCCCGTCCGATTTTCAACTATCTCCGGGTATAACGATGACGAAGGAATCTTAAGAATCATGGAAAAGGAATATAATAACTTTAATGACCTGTTAATCAAAATGGAAGGGAAAAAGGAACTGGGTATTAAGGTGCTGGCTTATGAACAGGAAGCATTGATGTACCAGAGTATCATCAATAAATATGATGATATCAGAATCCTCCGAGATAAATTAATGGACCTTCCGGCAGATAAAAGCCATTATCAACGCATGAAAATAGGTGAAATGGTGGCTGAGGCGCTTAAAAAAGAAACTGAGAACTATAAAAAAGTCATCCTTGATGTTTTAAACCCTTTGGCTGAGGAGGTAAAGATCAACAAGAATTATGGCGAAATGATGATTCTCAATGCGGCATACTTAATTAAAAACAGCTCGGAAGCTGCATTTGATAAAGCCGTATCCGATCTGGACCAGAAATATGGTAATCTGATGACTTTTAAATATGTAGGAACATTGCCTCCCTATAACTTTGTAAACCTTGTAATAAATACGAAAGGAATCTAATATGTTTATAATTGATGACATACTGCTTGCACCTATTAATGGCGTGATTTTTCTCGCTAAAAAAATTAACGAGGTGATTGAGAATGAAATATCAGACGAAGGTTCCATTAAAGAAAGATTAATGGCACTGCAAATGAAGTTCGAGATGGACGAAATAACCGAAAAAGAGTATGACGAAAAGGAAGATGAATTGCTGAGACTGCTGAGCGAAATTCGTGAACAAAAGTCAAACTAAACCTAAAAAAGGAGGGGATCATGGATACATTTAAATGTCCAAAATGCGGAAAAACAACAAGTAGCCGCGAGAAATTTTGCAATGAATGTGGCGAGCCACTCGTTATTCACTGTCCTGAGTGTGACGAGAAATGGCGTTTTATGTTCAAATACAAATTCTGTCCCAATTGTGGGCATTCTATTAAAAAAACAACCGAAAATAGACCTGTACCGGGGAAAATACGAAGTTAGCCAGGTTTACCCTGTAGTGAAACAAATAATCAAGAGACAAAAATGAACAACATTATTGATGTAAAAAAAGAAGTAGTTAAGTTCCTCAAAGAGAACATTAGCTGTTATGATGTGACAGTCATTAAAATTGATAAAATCAAAGAACTGTGGAGTGCAGTAGCAGAAGTATACGAAAACGATTCATTTCTCAAATCCATGAACCTGCCTCCAAAACAAGTGCGGCTTTTCTATTTTGTCAGGATAAACGAAAACTTAGAAATTACTGCCTTCGAAAGGCTGAATTCTTTTGAAGGATTGGATATTACCGCCGAATAATACTGCCTATCCCGTTTCATTATGAATGATTTGATCTCTATATATTCCATTTCGAACAGCCCACCCGAACTTAACGGCAACATTGAGTTCAACCGGTTACAATGTATTGAACATGACTCTTTATATGTTTCAATTCAATATGTTCCGGAAAGTGAGTTTTCAGTGGTAAACTTTCAACGCAACCTGTCAGATATTCAGTGGGTGGAAAGTCATGTGCGGGAACATAATGCGATCATTCGTTTATTAATGGAGCAGCAACCGGTAATCCCCTTTCCGTTTGGCACTCTCTTTCATACTGAAAAAAATTTAAAATGTTTTATGGAGGGATACTCCGGTTCCATAGACGATAATTTACGCCATATCGTAGAGAAAGAAGAATGGTCAGTTAAAATGTATTGTGACTACAAGGTGTTGGAAGAAAAGATTGATGAATTGAGTCTGGAGGCTGCTGATTATGAAACGCTTATTATGGAAAGTTCTCCCGGTAAGGCCTATCTGTTGAGGAGGAAAAAAGATAATTTAATTGACATAGAAATCGACAGGCTTTGTAGGAAATATGCTGAGGAGTGTTATGATGCCATTAAAAATCAGAGTGAAGCAAACAATCTCCGTAATCTGATCCCAAAAGAATTTACAGGACGACAAGAGTTGATGATCCTCAATGCAAGCTTTCTGGTCAATAAAAACAAAGCAGCTGATTTCAGAAACACATTGGCAATGCTAATTGTAAAGAACCAACATGCGGGTTTTATTCTTGAATCAAGCGAACCATCTCCACCATTTAGTTTTATCTCTTTAAAATAACAACATTACTGACCTTTAGCGACGGCTTCGCTTGAAGCGAAGCCGTCGCTATGTCAATACCTTTTAACACTGATATATCTGCAACGATATCAGATTACCGTATTTTAATGGTGATGAGTTCGATGACACTTTCATCCCTCGCGACTTCCGAATCCGCCACAAAAACAAGTACACGTTAATTCGTCAATTAAGTTAATTGAGTTGACAGGTTGAATGAATTATTATTCCAAAATCAGGTGTAATAAACAAACTACAAATCACACAACTGAAATCAATATTTGATGTCTTGGTTTATTCTATCAACAACGAGGATGAAAGTCAGCAAGTGGAAATCTGGTTTGCACTAGGATTGCAGGTAATATTTGGATATACACTTTGGAAAAATTATATTGTTGTCGTAAGCGCGCGGTCAATTCTTATAAAACACAGCATATCAATATCGATGATCATCTTCGTGACTTCACGAAAATGTTCATCGATATTGATATGCTATAAAGACGGAAATTAATGATTTTATGCTTACCCACTATGCCTTTTATTTGATAGCACAGAACTTTTACCCCCGTGTTAATTATAAAAAAAGAGTTTTGCTCGCCCCTACTTTAAATTTCAGTCAAAACCAACAATAAAACCTTTTGGATAAAATAAACCTGGGAGTTATCCAGTATACAGGAATAACAGGAATCCGGCAAAGATTATTCTTTTCGGGATTAAAATAAGGATAATAAGGAAGTTATAAGGATAAAGACTTTAATTCTAAATATTCAACTGTTAAAGTAAATTCGCATCATAGATACTTGATTATTGAACTTTTTGCAGTAATTTTGTTGCTCCAAAAAAAAACATGCATGTTTCATTTGAAAAAAATTGACACTTATATATTTAAACGCTTTTTTACGCTATTTTTGATGACTTTCCTCATCTGCATTTTCATTCTGTTAATGCAGTTTTTATGGAAACATGTTGCCGAATTAGTTGGAAAAGGAATTGGTTGGTCAGTACTGGGTGAGTTCTTTGTTTATGCCATATTGTCGCTTATCCCTATGGCATTGCCTTTGGCTATACTATTGGCCTCATTAATGACTTTTGGAAATCTTGGCGAGAATTTCGAGTTAACTGCCATGAAAGCAGCAGGCATTTCTCTTTTCAGAATAATGCGGCCGCTCATACTTTTCATCTCATTTGTATGTGTAGGTGCATTTTATTTTTCTAATTACGTATTGCCGATATCACAGACAAAATTGTGGACTCTTATTTTCTCTCTCCGACAAAAGTCACCTGAATTTGACATCCCAGTGGGCGAATTCTATTCCGGGATTGACGGTTTTAATATTTATGTACGGGGGAAACAAAAACATTTACTGAAAGATCTAATGATTTATGATTTTTCAGGTGGTTTCGAGAATGCAACCGTTATGGTATCTGACTCAGGACGTGTACAGTTTACTGAGGACAATAAATATCTGTTACTTACGCTTTATGATGGGGAAAGCTTTGAAAATTTAAAAAAACAACGAATAAGTAGCTCTTCCAACAGTGTACCTTATAGACGGGAAACATTCAAGACAAAAGAAATTTTGCTTGATTTCAATACTGACTTTAATCGTTTTGACGAATCAATACTTCATGATCAACATGTTAGTAAAAATTTCAAACAGCTTACACAGTCTATTGATTCGGTAAGTAAAATAGCTAATTCAAGAGAAGCAATTCAGGCAAAAGATCTTGTTGATCAACATTTTCTGGGACGAGAAGTATTAAGAGGCAAAATAATTAACGATAGTCTAGCTAAAAATAAAAAGATCTGCAATCCTGATTCTTTATTTCTTTCACTTAATCAGCAGTCAATGATACGAGCTACGAATGAAGCTGTTGAACGGGCTAAAACTATGAAAGATTTAATAGAATACAACAAAACGATGTTGAATGAACCGGTGACTTATGTTTTACGCCATGAAATTGAGAGACATCGAAAATTCACCCTCTCATTTGCATGCCTGATCTTCTTCTTTATAGGTGCACCGCTTGGGGCTATTATTAGAAAAGGAGGATTGGGAACACCTGTTGTAATTTCGGTTATTATGTTCATTATATATTACATAATTGATAATACAGGCTATAAAATGTCTAGAGAATCAATATGGCCAGCTTACGAAGGAATGTGGCTCAGTTCAGCACTATTATTGCCTGTTGGCATTTTCTTAACTTATAAAGCAGTAGTGGATGCTACCTTATTTAACCCTGAGCAATATATTAGAATATGGAATTTAGTAAGACAAAAAATTAATTCTATAATAAACAAATAAAAAAAACTAATTGATTTAAGATGAAATCAAATTTAAATACTATCGAAGAGGCTATTATAGACATTAGAGATGGAAAATTTATTATTGTGGTCGATGATGAAGACCGTGAAAACGAAGGTGATTTTATATGTGCAGCTGAAAAAATAACCCCTGACATGGTTAATTTTATGGTTACCCATGGACGTGGTGTAGCATGCGCTCCACTAAGTGAAGAACGCTGTGATGAGTTGGAACTTGGAATGCAAGTGGACAACAATACGTCCATGCAATCTACACCATTTACTGTAAGTATTGACAAATTAGAAGGCTGTAGTACCGGTGTGTCAGCTTCCGACCGCGCTGCTACGTTCCAGGCATTAGCAGATCCGAATTCAAAACCTGAGACATTTGGTCGTCCCGGACATATTTTTCCACTACGAGCCAAGGCGAAAGGAGTATTACGTCGCGCCGGACATACTGAAGCAGCAGTTGATCTGGCAAGGTTGGCAGGATTGTATCCTGCCGGGGCCTTAATTGAAATTATGAACGAAAATGGAAGCATGGCCCGTTTACCTGAATTAATTGAAATTGCGGAGAAATTTGACTTGAAAATTATTACCATAAAAGACTTGATAGCCTACCGACTTAAGACTGAATCGTTAGTAGAAATGGGTGAGAAAGTAAATATGCCAACAAAATACGGCAATTTCAAATTAATTCCTTTCCGTCAAATATCAAACGGGTTGGAGCACGTAGCCTTAATTAAAGGAGAATGGAAAGAAAATGAGCCAGTACTTGTACGCGTACATTCTTCCTGCATTACAGGTGATATTTTTGGATCTTTACGTTGTGAATGTGGAGACCAACTTCATAAAGCAATGCTGCTTATAGAAAAAGAAGAAAAAGGAGTTGTTGTCTATATGAATCAGGAAGGTCGTGGAATCGGACTAATGAATAAGATCAGAGCATACAAATTACAGGAAGAAGGCATGGATACTGTTGATGCTAACCTACACCTTGGTTTTGACGCCGACGAACGCGATTATGGGGTTGGTGCTCAGATTTTACGTGAAATCGGAGTAACTAAAATCCGGTTAATGACCAACAACCCTAAAAAACGCATTGGTTTGGAAGCTTATGGTTTGTCTATTGTTGAAAATGTTGCATTAGAAATTGCACCAAATCAGTACAATGCCTATTATATGCAAACAAAAAAGAATAGAATGGGTCATGATTTGAAATATGTAAAAGGGAAAGAAGAGTAAGAAAAATCATATCATACGTTTTAACTATTGAAATTCATTTTTAGTTCATATAATTTAATATATTATGAAAACTGCATTTATCACAGGAGCTACTTCAGGTTTTGGTCGTGCTATCGCTTTCCGGTTTGCCGGGTTAGGATATAATCTAGTAGTTACAGGTCGTCGAGAAGAGCGGTTAAATGAGTTAATCAACCAGTTGCATACTGATTTTAAGGTTGAAATACTGCCTCTTTGTTTTGATATCCGAGATAACGAAGCCTGCATAAATGCTTTTCATTCATTACCTGAATACTTTCAACATATTGATATTTTAGTTAATAATGCGGGTTTAGCTGCCGGTGCATCTCCTTTTCAGGATAGCGATTTAGCCGATTATGAGCAAATGATTGACACAAATGTGAAAGGTCTGCTATACATAACTAAATTGATTGTTCCCGGAATGATTGAACGACAATCCGGTCATATTGTCAATATATCATCCATTGCCGGCATTGAAGTTTATCCAAATGGAAGTGTTTATTGTGCTTCAAAGCATGCAGTCAATGCCATTACCAAAGGATTGCGAATTGATTTAATAAAACATGGAATAAAAGTCAGTTCAGTATCTCCGGGGATGGCAGAAACAGAATTCTCGATTATACGCTATCATGGTGATGAGGACAAAGCCAAAGCAGTTTATGCCGGATTGACACCTCTTAATGCTGAAGACATTGCTGATGCCGTGGAATTTATAGTAACACGTCCGGAGCATGTCAGTGTCAACGATATACAAATTAATCCCAAACAGCAAGCAAATACGTATATTGCCCACCGAGAATAAATAAAACTTAATAAAATAAGCTTTTAAGGATTTAAAAAATCAAAATACAAGTTATTTTTACGAGGAATAACAATAATTAAAAAAAATACCCTATTTTTGTGTTTGCTATTAAATTAGCGAATCGAATAACATGAATATTTTGTAGATATACAAAACTAAATTCACTAAAAAACATTGAAAATGAACTCACTTGATTTAACCAAGGATCCTGAAATCGTACCAAGCGAAACTATTGAAACCACAGAAGCGACTAATGTTATTGAACCAACCGAAGTCCCTGAAAAAACTAATGCTCAAGAAAATGAAGAAGCAAAAGTGACTGTTGTTCCTGAAGCCAACTTGGAAACAGTCGTTGTAGTACAACCTGAAATAGTAAAATCAACCAGACCAGATCATGCTTCCAGCACTAAACCGGAATTGATTGATGCACTTAAGTTACTTATCGACAAAGAAGTGGATGCAGTTAAAGATGAAGTAGAAATCATTAAACAATTGTTTTATAAAAAAACAAAACTTGAATTCGAAGAGCAAAAAAAACAATATATTGATGCAGGAGGTTTAGAAGAAGACTTCAGTGTTGCAAAAGACGAACTGGAAGAAACATTTAAAGCCTTACTGAATCAATTTCGTAGTAAAAAAGCCACGTTTATGGCTCAATTGGAAAAAGAAAAAGAGTCAAACCTGCTCCAGAAACAACACCTTTTAGAACAAATGAAAGTGTTGGTTGAAAGCAGCGATGACGTATCAACTCATATAAACGAATTTCGTGGGCTTCAACAAAAATGGAAAACGATCGGCCCCGTTCCACAAGTTGCTTCTACGGATTTGTGGAAACAATTTAATTTGTATCAGGAATCTTTCTGGGATTTGATTAAAATAAACAACGAACTACGCGAATATGATTTTAAGAAAAATCTGGAATCAAAGATATTCTTGTGCGAAGCTGCCGAAAAACTGGCAGAAGATGAGGATGTACTTTCTGCGTTTCAACAGTTGCAAAAATTACATGAAGAATGGCATGAACTTGGACCTGTAGCACGTGAAATCCGTGAACAAATATGGAACCGCTTTAAAGAAGCATCAACTGCAATTAATAAAAAACATCAAACTTATTATGATATAATCCGGAAGCAGGAAGAAGAAAATTACGAACTCAAGATTGCATTAATCGATAAAATTGAATTATTCGATTTTAGTAATCTGAACAGCTACAGAGCCTGGGATGAAGCTACAAAATCATTCCTAGCCTGGCAGGATGAATGGAGAAAAATTGGTTTTGCACCTCGTAAAATAAATCAAAAGATATATGACCGTTACCGCAAAGCCTGTGATAAATTCTTTTTAGCAAAAGGTGAATTTTTCAGAGAAACCAAAAGTGTACTGAATCAGAATTCTGAGAAGAAAAAAGAATTGTGTGAAAAAGCTGAAGCTTTGAAAGACAGCATAGAATGGAAAGAAACCACTGACAAACTTATTCAATTACAAAAAGAATGGAAAACTGTCGGGCCAGTAGCTAAAAAGTATTCAGATGAATTATGGAAACGTTTTATTGCTGCATGCGATTATTTTTTCGAACAAAAAAACAAAAACACTTCAGGTGAAAAAAATGCTGAGACCGAAAATCTGGCAAAGAAGAAAGAACTTATATTAAAAATAGTTGGTTTGGAGAAGACTGATAATCCAGCCGATTCACAAACAGTTTTACGAGCATTAATGGCCGAATGGAACACCATAGGACATGTCCCATTCAAAGAAAAAGACAAAATATACAAAGAGTACCGCGAAGCTGTTGATAAGCAATTTGAGACTTTAAACATGGATTCATCAAACCGACGTATGGATTCTTTCCGTAGCAATTTGAAAGAACAGAGTGGTAAAAACGAAAACAAATTATTCCGCGATCGTGAAAAACTATTGCATGCTTTTGAACACCTAAAATCAGAAATTGCAACTTACGAAAACAATATTGGATTCTTCACTTCAGCTTCCAAAAATGGCGGCGGTTTGATTAAAGAAATGGAACGAAAAATAGAATCATTAAAGACAGAAAGTAAAGAAATAGAAGAAAAAATAAAATTGATAGAAGATAGTATTCTATAAAACATTAAAGAACAAAAAAGCCTCAACCTAATAGAATAGGTTGAGGCTTTTTTGTTCTTTAATGTTTACAATTGTCATTGTCTACATTCTCGAACTAAAGATTACATTTTAATTTCGATTATTCAAACATATTCCGGAAATGTGCAAAGAAATTACGCGAAGCTGTGGCATTTGGTTTCACATTGTCTGATTTACTCAGTTTCTCAAGAACTGCTTTTTCATCTTTACTCAAGTTTTCAGGGATATACACACCGATATTCACCAACAGATCACCCGTTCCGTAGCGATTTACACTTGGAAGACCTTTGCCTCGTAAACGCAGAACCTTTCCTGGTTGCGTTCCAGGAGCAATGGTAACTTTTACTTTGCCTTCCACTGTGGGAACTTCCACAGAGCCACCCAAAGTAGCCATTGGAACTGTCAGCAAAAGGTTATATATTAAATCATTTTCATCACGAATAAGTTCAGGATGTGCTTCTTCTTCCACAAGTACAAGTAAATCACCATTCACTCCTCCCTTGCGAGCGGCATTTCCTTTGCCACTTACTGAAAGTTGCATTCCTTCCATTACTCCTGCTGGAATGTTGATAGTTATTACTTCATCTTCACGAACTATACCTTCACCACTACAATGAACACATTTTTC
>Ga0302203_1000085_pt1 | contig 39895 bp, 26 predicted proteins | sample II_Fen_E1_1_FD_194576 | JGI IMG/M metagenome (GOLD analysis project Ga0302203, IMG submission 194576) | Peat permafrost microbial communities from Stordalen Mire near Abisko, Sweden - II_Fen_E1_2 | ecosystem: Environmental > Terrestrial > Soil > Wetlands > Permafrost | place: Sweden: Abisko...
ATTGCCAAATGGTTTGGCGTTTAGTACAGCAACGGGTGTTATTAGTGGAACTCCGACGGTGGTTTCTGCAACCGCTACCTACACTGTTACAGCAACCAATGCCAACGGTAGCGTCAACGGAACGTTGAGCATGACTGTTAATGAAGTGGCGCCTGCCGGCTTAAACTACACTACACCGAATGTCTTTGTAAGAGGAACTACTATTACGCCACTTACTCCTACAGTCAGTGGTGGAACAGTCGCAAACTACAGCATTAGTCCCGCTTTACCGGCAGGTCTGTCCATCAATGCTTCTACCGGTATTATCAGCGGTACACCGACTGTAGTTGCTGCTGTGGCCAATTATACTGTAACAGCCACTAATACGGGAGGAAGTGTTGCAAAGGTTGTGAATATAACCGTTAATGAGGCCGCTCCAAGCGGGTTAAGTTATACCACTCCGAATGTGTTTGTTCGTGGAACCGGCATAACATCTCTTGTGCCTACTATAAGCGGAGGTGTAGTTACCAGTTACAGTGTTAGCCCTGCTTTACCCGCCGGACTTTCTATCAACACATCTACCGGTATTATAAGTGGTACGCCTTCAGTTGTTTCGACAATGAACAGTTATACGGTAACGGCTGCTAATGCAACCGGTAGTACCTCGTTTGTTTTGTCTGTTACGGTTAATGAGGCAGCACCTAGTGGATTGAGTTATACCACACCAAATGTATTTACCAAAGGAATGGCTATAACTTCGTTAGCACCTATTGTCAGCGGTACAGTGACCAGCTACAGTGTCAGCCCTGCGTTACCTACTGGTTTATCGATTAATGCTACTAACGGTATTATCAGTGGTACCCCTACTGCAGTTGTTGGTCAGAGTAACTATACGGTTATTGCTGCCAATGCCGGTGGAAATATCTCGTTTACCATTAGTATTGCCGTAAATGATATTGCGCCTGTTGGATTGAGCTATCAGACACCTAACGTATTTACCAAAGGAACAGCCATCACACCGCTCAGTCCTACTGTCAGTGGCGGTACGGTGACCAGTTATAGTATAGTTCCGGCATTGCCCTCAGGCCTTTCTTTCAATAGTAGTACGGGAGTTATCAGTGGTAGCCCGACAGCAGTTGCATCGGCCACTAATTATACTGTAACAGCCGTCAACTCGGGAGGTAGTGTAAGTTTTGCATTGAGCCTTACAGTAAATGATATTCCGCCTGCAGGTTTGAGTTACATTACACCCAATGTGTTTAATAAAGGTACTGCCATTGCGGCTTTGTCTCCGATTGTGAGTGGAGGTTCTGTAACCAACTACAGTGTGAGTCCGGCATTGCCCGCCGGGTTGTCTATCGATGCCACTACCGGTGTTATCAGCGGTACGCCGACGGCAATCTATTCGGCTGCCAATTATGCGGTCACAGCCAGCAATACGGGTGGTAGCACATCATTTACGGTAAATATTACAGTGCTTGATGCCGCTCCGAGTGGATTAAAATATACTACACCTAATGTGTTTACCAAAGAAGTGTCGATTGTGTTATTGACTCCAACCGTTAATGGTGGTACAGTAACCGGTTATAGCGTGAGTCCTGCTCTGCCCGCTGGTTTGTCCATCAATACTACGACGGGTGTAATAAGTGGCACTCCAACAGCAGTATCTGCAACGGGTAATTATATGGTAACAGCATCCAATTCGGGAGGTAGCTGTACGTTTGCAGTAACAATTACGGTTAATGACGACATTACCATGAGTCCGTTGGCAGCTCCTTCGGCAGGTTGCGAAGCTTCTGATCTGGCATTAACTTATACGGTGTTGAGCGGAGTCCCAACTCAGTATCAGGTCAAGTTTAATAATCAAGCCATACTTGCAGGATTGAGTAATATAGCTTACGCGGCGTTACCATCTTCAACCGCAGGCACAATTGCTTTCTCTATTCCTAAAGGTATGCGGGCTGGCGTTTATACCGGATACTTGCAATTGAAAGATAATGCGGGAGCAGAGAGTGCACTGTATTCGTTTGAATTTACCGTAAACTTGTCTTCCGATTATATCATTACCAAGTTTGACGATGTAATTGCTTGTGACAATAGCAGCTATCGCTTTGTTTCGTATCAGTGGTATAAAAACGGAGTGAAGATAGATGGAGCTACTAAGCAATTTTACAACGATCTGTCCGGTTTGGTTGGCACTTATATGTTGCAGGTTACTACAACAGATGGAAATACCTTCTTATCATGTCCTAAGACCTTTAATATAACAAAGAAAAGTGTTAAGGTGTTCCCGAATCCGGTACAAGCTAACCAATCTTGTTCTGTTCAGATGGTAGGTTTTAATGAAAGTGAATTGCAAAATGCAACTATATCAGTATATGACATAATGGGTGTTTGTGCATATAAGTCATCTACAGTAACTAACTTGAATACGCTGAAGTTGCCTTCGGAACAAGCTTATGTTGGTCATGTGGTTACTTCGAATGGACAAGAGTATTTGTTTAAAATTATAGTACAGAAATAGTATTTCTGTACTATAATCAAAGAATCATTATATGCAAAGATTTAAGATGTGTATCTCATTGAGAAAGCTGCGACTATTATTTGTTTTAATATGTACGGTTAGCGCTGGATTATTGTATAGTCAGGAAGAATACCTTCATTTTAATGTTGGATCAGGACTTCATGATTTATCATCTGATGCATTGAATGGAGGAAAATCTATGAAATTTAATTATTCAATCAATGCTTGCTATAGTTATTTTTTCCCTTCTCGGTTGGGGCTCTATGCTGAACGTCACTGGGGTATACAAACGGGGATCGGTTTACAATCATTCGGATTGGTTTCCACTCAGAATGGGTTGTCGGAAACTCCGGATATTGATACGGACGGAGATAATTATACTTTCCGAATCAAGTACAATAACTGGAAGGAGGAGCAGCAACTGCTTTATGTTACAATACCCGTAGCATTACAGTATAAGGTTGGTCTTGGAGTAGGACATAAGTTGATAACTTCTGTCGGATTAAAGTTAGCACTTCCGGTGATTCATAAATACAAAGCGGAAGGAGGTAAGTTTTCGACAACCGGATATTATGAAAAATGGAATCTGGAACTTTATGATTTGCCTCAGCATGGCTTTTCGACTTTTACAGGTAAAAGTACCGGCAATTTATTTGTACGTCCAACACTCTTTACTTCTGCCGATATAGGAGATCTTATAAAAATATCGAAGTTTGTCGATTTATACATAGGAGCTTATGTAGATTATGGCTTGACAAATACCCTAAAGTTGACAGATAAACATTGGACTGGAACCTATAAAGGACTATTTGCATCTTCAGAAATCTCATCTGTAAAACCGATTGCTTTTGGACTAAAAATGGGAGTTTATATTAACTCTATTTCAATAATTAAGCGGATTAAGCAAGGTAGATGGGAGTAAAGTGTTTCAATAAATGATTAAAGTAAAAAAACAAATTAAATAATTTTATATGAAAAAAGTACTAATCATATGGTTTGCTATCTGTATCTGTTTTTATTTGAAAGGACAGGATACCGGATCATATATTCATTTCAATATGGGTGAAGGTACGCATCAGTTGGGTTACAAATTGACTGACGGCAATAAGACAACAGCGCTAGGGTATACCGCCAATTTTGCATACAGCTACTTTTTCTTGTCTCAATTCGGGCTGCAAACCGGACTCGGACTGCAAACCTTCAATTCCAGTTCAACATTGAATGGTTTGTTTGTTTCTCCCGATGTGGATACTGATGGAGATGCTTATGATTTGAGAATGAATATGAAGGGCTGGAAAGAAAAGCAAAGTGTGGCATATCTTGATATACCATTACAGTTGCAGATGAAAAGTAATCTCAGTTCAAAAGTTAAACTGTTGACTTCTGTTGGTGTAAAATATTCAATACCTGTTTATAAGCACTATGAAGTGACAGAAGGACAAATGACAACGACGGGTTACTATAGTAAATGGAATCTGGAACTTTACGATTTACCGCAGCATGGATTTACGACTATAACAGAACGCTATAAAGGATCAATTAATCTGAAACCGGTTTGTTTGGCTATAATGGATGTTGGAGGATTAATCCGGTTGTCGGGTGCAGCTGAGTTGTACATTGGAGCTTATGCCAATTACGGGCTGACGAATATGATGTCGCACGATGGTAAGCTGTTGTATCAACATGATGGAGTGTATAACGGAGTTGCGAATTCGACAATAGCGTCAAATGAAAAACAGTTATCTGCAGGAGCTAAAATAGGTATTTATTTCAATATCGGACGAATGAAACCGAAGATCAAGCCTGTATTGATTGACACCTTGACCGATACGGATAAAGATGGGGTGCCCGACTTCCGTGATAAATGCCCGGGAACTCCTGCTGAAGCCCGTGGAATGGTGGATAAGAATGGTTGCCCGTTTGATACGGATGGCGACGGAGTTCCTGATTATTTAGATAAATGTCCGGGAACTCCTGCTGAAGCCCGTGGAATGGTGGATAAAAACGGTTGCCCGTTGGATTCAGATGGCGATGGAGTGCCTGATTATCTGGATAAATGCCCTAATACTCCAGCAGAAGCAAAAAGTTTAGTTGATAAGAACGGATGTCCATTGGATTCGGATGGTGACGGCGTTCCTGATTATCTGGATAAATGCCCTAATACTCCATTGGCGGCCAAAGGTATGGTTGATAAAAATGGATGCTTGCTTGATATCGATGGTGATGGAATTCCGGATTATCTGGATAAATGCCCTACAATTCCAGGGGTAGCTGCCAATAATGGTTGCCCGGAAATTAAACCGGAAGTAAAGAGGTTGTTCAAAAAAGCAATGCAAGGCATTCAATTTGAATCAGGAAAAGCTATCATTAAACCTGTTTCTTTCTCAATACTAAATGATATTGCTACTGTTCTTGTCAATAACCCAACCTATTTAATCGAGGTTCAGGGACATTGTGATAATACAGGGAATCCTCAGCATAATCTGATTCTGTCGAATGACAGAGCTTTGTCTGTTAAAATGTATTTAGTTGGTAAAGGAGTCGAAGAGAGACGAATGACTTCGAAAGGATATGGAGATACAATGCCAATAGCTGATAATAAAGTTGCATGGGGCAGGGCATTGAATAGGCGGGTTGAGTTTATTGTTTCGTTTGAAAAAGTGGAATCTGCTAATTGAATAAAGGGACTATCTATTCTATTTGTGGCATAATATGGATATTCTAAGTTTAGAAAAGATAAATGCACGATTTGAGAAAGTGCTTGATATAATAAAAAAAAGAAGAGCAATCTCAAATTCATCGATTAGCATCAATAATGTAGCGCGATTTTCAACAGGTACTGTTATAACAGGCATATTAGTTTGTGCGGATAATTGTTATTTTGACGGGCAAATAAATGGAGAACTTGAAGCAATAAACAAACTTGTTTTAGGCGAAAATTCAGAAGTGGTCGGTACTGTTTATGCCGGAGATTTAATGGTTAAAGGTAAAATTAGAGGAAATGTAATAGTCAATAATAAAGCCATTTATTGTAGCACTTCTAGTATTATCGCCGAGAGTTTGCAAACAAATTTTTTGGTCGTTGAAAATGGAGCAGTATTAAATCTAAGTAATTTATCGATGCAATTAGACAGAGTTAATGCATCGTTGTGTGCGTGCGAATATGAGCACAATTCAATGACAAATAGCAGGATTAAGATGAAAAGGACAGAAAAACATGATAATCTAAAAATTAACTCAGAAGCAAAATATTCGAATAAAAACGATGATGTTTTATTGTTTCAGTTCTTTCAGAATAAAGAAAATAACTCAAAATAAAAATGATAAATATGGAAAAGTCTTTTATTATTCCCAGTGTTTTCGAAGAAAATTCGACGATATTTTCCAAAGTTGCGGATAACTTTATTGACGGAATCCGATTGGTAAATTTTAAAGGTAAGGATTATATTATAGGAAATCTGGCATTGAAGGAAGGAAGTGCGCCTCACAAGCTAATTAATAGTTCTCCGGACGATATCGATTATCAACTCTTGGGCTTGACAGCTATGTTGATAGCATCCTTAGGTACTTATTCTAAATTGGTGGTTACAATTGGTTTCCCGAATACAACTTTCCCTTTATATCGAAATGGAGCGGAGAAATTTTTTCGAGGAAATCATCTAATCTCTTTTGATGGTAGAACCTACGGTAAAAACGAAACAGAGAAGATTGAAATTAGTGTTCAAGATATTGATGTCTTGACAGAAATAGAAGGGTGTTGTAAATCTGTTATAAGTACTTTTAACGAAACAGAAGACTTCTTTATTGCCAGCCTAGGGTTTGGAACGTTTGAATTAGGGCTTCATATAACCAGTGGTATTGTTAATCGCACGGCTTACAGTTCAAAAGGAATTTCGTATGCGGTAAACTTGCTCGAAAATGAACTAAACAAAGAGCATTATTTAAATTTGCTCACCGAACAGCAAATCGAGCGTGCTTTTCAGCGAGGGTCAATAGTGGCCAACCGGAAGCGGATTGATATTACAAATATCAGAACCCGGGCATTACAAAGTTATTATTCGGAGGTTATATCTCCTTCTATTCGAAAGAAATTCAACGACGAAGATTATATAAATACAAAAAAAATATATTTAGCTGGTGGCGGTGCGATGTATGATGAATTGGTTGCCTTATTTAAGGCCGAATTTCATGATATTCTTGAGGTAATTGTCTTTCCTGATCCATATATGTGCGCTTCGAAAGGTTATTGCTTGAATTCGTTGGAAAAGGCAGACAAACTTGCAGATACCGAAAAAGATGAACGGGTGGTTTATGTTGGTATTGACTTGGGTAATTCAAACACGGCAGTGGTAGTAAATACTGTTGGGTAGTTTATTAATGACGATGGTTAATCTGATTTTAATTAATGTGTTATGCTAATTTTTTTATTCGGGAAAGTTGAATTATACATTGTTGAAAGACTGAAAAAAGAGAATGAATGCCATTCATGTGTTTTTTTATAACTTATAGAAAAAAACAGTAGCTATTTATTAAATCTAAAATTTATGAATATTGATCAGTTAATTGAAAAGCGGAAGAAGGAAATTAGAGAGTTGAACAAGTTTCGAGCTTATATGCAGGTGCTGAAAGAAAATGTGGGGTTAACAGACGAAACAATTCATGAGATGCTGCTTAAAATAAGTTGCCGTATTTCGCAATGTGAGAGTAATGTCAGAGACTATAAAAAACAAGCTGAAAATATGTAGCGAAACATTGAATGCAGCAAAATTGAAAGTGGTTTAATATTGTTTTTTCTCAAAATAAAATTTACAGTTATGTATAAATATCTTCAAATCACAGAAAATTTACAAGAGATGATGGTAATGATTAAGTCCTTACCTGCATATACACTTGTTTTTGATGCAAAGAGCAACTTAGTAGATATGAATCAATCGGCTAAACAGTTGCTTAGAATAAATAGTATACAGGAGTTTAACAGTAAGCAGGATAAAATGTTCCTTACGCACGATTATATCAAAATAATTATTCGTGAGTTGAAAAAGGGAAAGACAATCCGTTATGCCAGAACGGTATTGAAATATGCCGACGATAGTCTGGCTATTGTTGAATTATGTGCTTGTATGATCAATGGATGTCGGGATTTATTTCTGTTCCAGTTATTTGAAATATCGCTTTCAACTAATTCTACTCTTGTGCCTTTTATTTCCGATATGAGTGATGATGGTAATTTAGAAATTACTGCTTACCAACCAAATAGATCGCAGAACTCTGAAAGTGCTTTTGTTGTGCATGAAAAAAGCAAAACAAAAGAGCGTCGGAGTCAACGATCAATAGGATGTGAATCTACACGATTGGAAAAGGCCAGATATAGAAAATTGACAAAAATTGAAACAGTTGTTTGTAAACTTATGAGCCTCAATTTATCCATACCGGAAATCGCAATTGCAACGAATAAAACAAATATTGCTGTCCGTGTAATCATGCGCAGGGTGGAGGAAAAACAAAAACTAAATTCAAAAAAGGAGTTAATCCAGAATTGCGGAAATATGCCTGTAAATTGAATGCATAGGATAAACTTGTGTAATTGAAGATAGGCTGGTGGGTTATTTAATTGAAAGTTGTATTTGTATAGGTACTTAAAAAAAAGTCCGCTGTAATTTTAAATTATAGCGGACTTTTTTGTTTGAAAGTGACCCAGGAGGGGTTCGAACCCTCGACCCACAGATTAAGAGTCGGTGCAATTTTAAATTCAGTACTTTTCAATTGTTTTCGTAAGTACTATAAATTGCTAAATATCAAATGATAAATCTACTATCTAATTTCATTTAATTTCATTGATTCGATTATTTGTTGTATTTTTGTGTGTGCATTTGTGTGTACATATATAATACTAATATGGAAACAAACAAAGAAAAAATTAAATCGAGTAAACTGTATTATAATAGTTTTGGAGTAACTGTAAATATAACAAGAGATTTGAGACGAAAAAAATCTTTAGAGAATTGTCCATTGAAGTGGTGCATTACTTCTCGAAGGGTACGTTCCTATTATAGTACTGGAATTTCATTGAATGAATCTGATTGGATTCTATTCTTAAATGAAAGTAAAACAAAAAGAATCAAAGAAATTGCCGATTCTTTACAGACTTATTACGATAGTGTTTTGAAAACCCAAATAAAAACATTGTCAGAAAATGGAACTTTTACTTTCGATTTACTTAATAAACGATTGAGTAAAACTGTTGGAGATGATTTATTAGTTGCTTATGATATAAAGATTGAAAACATGAAAGTAGAGGGACGTATCGGAAACGCTTCGTTTTATCAATGTTCTAAAAATTCTATTGTTGCTTACACTGATAAGAAGCTTAAAATTTCAGAGATTACTATAAATTGGTTAAACGGATATTATAAGTTCTTAATCGCTAAAGGCATTTCTTATGCTACAATGGGGATGTATCTGCGATCTTTGCGTGTTCTTTTAAATGATGCCATATTAAGCGAAGTTATTACTGAAAATAGTTACCCTTTCGGCAAAGGAAAGTTTATAATACCAACAGCAAAAGGGCGTGATTTGAGTTTGGAATTATCTGAGATTAAAAAAATAGCCGAATATAACTGCCCGAGCGAAACGATTGAAATGTGCCGGGATTTGTGGATTTTTTCTTTTCTGGCAAATGGTATTAATTTTGGCGATATGCTTACATTGAAGTTTGAGAATATCAAACTAAATGAAATATCATTTAAACGAGCCAAGACCATAAGAACATCAACTGAAAAAATCGACATACTGATTCCTATATTAAAACCATTACAAGAAATTATAAACAAGTGGGGAAACACTCCAAGTCAAAAAAAATGCATCTTTCCTTTTTTGAATAATTGTAAGACCGAAACCGACCGAAAGCGTGAAATTTTGAATGTAATTCGTTTGACTAACAAACATATCAAAAAGGTTACAGCAGCTTTAGAATTGCCCGATATTTCGACTTACAATGCCCGTCACTCTTATGCTACTATATTAGCTAAAAACCGTGTGCCTGAAAGTTACATATCTGAAAGTCTAGGACATAGCAAAAAGTCAGTAACTCAAAATTATTTTGGAAGTTACAACAAACAGGAGCGCATAACTTATAACTCGCTATTGTTATGGAACAAATGAGATCTTTCTCAATTGTCGTAATATAAACTATTATCCATTTAATTATGAATACATCAAAGCCTCGCAGTAAAATTTTGGATATGCTTGATAATATGAAATTCGCAAGCACTAGAGGCAAACTTCACGATCTACTTTTTCTAATAAAGTATTTTCATATATTCTATGATGAATATGGTATAACGCTAGATATATGGAAATGCGGAAATATTGAAATGATGAGACTTCTTGAGAACGATCTTGATACATTAATGAAGTCAAAAGGTGAGACTTATGAATTGACAACGTTAAATGGAATTGAAGCTGGATTATTTGAGAAACGAGTAGAAGAAAGAACGAATGTATTAGAATCATTTTATAAACTTAAATGGGAGGATGCACTAATGAAAGGTTACTTTACTGAGAAAAAGTTTATTCAAAACGAAGTAAAATATATAGAAACCCGTTTTGGCTCTGAGAAATACAGATGTCCCATACTTACTAATTGGATTGAGTATTTAATTGAGAAGGAATTAACACAAATGAATTCAAATGAATACGATATTCAATATTATAATGACAGGAAGGAGGTTCATTATTTGTTTTTAATAATTTCCTATTTTAGTTCATTGGATATCAAAAATGGGACAAAAGTACATTTATGGGAAAGAGGTAATGAATTAATAAAATCTGAGGCATTGTATACCTTCAAAGAAATGGAAGCGGCTTATAAAAGAGGAGAAGTAACATATCCTAACGAATTTTGGTCAAAACTATCATTGGAAGAAACAAAGAAAGATGAAGATGAGCAAATATTAAACAATTTTTATCTCCAAAAATGGGAATGTGCAAAAAGAACATATAATTATGAGAAGAACTTTATACAAGATGAACAAAAAAAGATTATCTATTATTTGAAAACCTCAAACCTAACAATCGACAATATTCCAATTATTCGACAGTGGTTGTCCTTTCTTGAAGATCGAATGTCATATTCTTTTATCTCCGAGCATTTTACAACAATTTATGAAGATAATCTAGATAATCTGAAATCAGCACATGATAATTTTGTAAATGTAACGTTAATTAAAAGTGACATCGATTCTTGGTTATATTGGTTTGGCGGAATTCCTTGTAATAATCATAGAAAAATTGAATGGATATATAAAAAAAATATCACAAAGAAATGGAGGGGTGAAAAAAGAGCACTAAGTTACTTTGTAGAAAAATTAAGTCGAAACAGTAAAATAGATTTTCCTAACACAAGGAAAATATTTGATATACAGATAACACAACATGATAAATACAAAAGCACGTTTTCTACTATTGATAAAGTTTTTGCCAAAAATAGCTGATAGATTAAATACATAATAGCTGGTTGATTTATAACTTATTATTTAAACCTACTGATAATAACCGATAGCAAACTGATAGTTTACTATCGGTTATTTTCTTTATATTCTATTGGTTACGAATATTATCAATTATATCTTTGCCGTATCAATTAATAGCTCAATGTAACTAATCATTTTGTTTTATATCATAAATTTAAAAATTATGGAATTAATAGTAACTACACAAGAGAACTTAACTGCAATTGTAAATAAGGCGGTTAATGAGGCAGTTAAATCGTTCATACCTAAGAAAGATGAGCCTAAAAAAAATCTAACTCTTTTAGAAGGATTGGAATTCCTTAATAACAATGGATATCGCATGTCTAAGTCTCAAATCTATAAGTATACGATGGATAACTCGATCCCATTTAGCAGGTTTGGGAAGAAGATCATATTTAATCGAGAAGAGTTGGCAACATGGGCAGCAAGTCAGTTGAAAAACAATTCCATCGATATAATTGCTCTTAGCGTTTCAAAAAATGCTGCTAAAAAGATTTACTAATTACACTTGTGTCCTTTTCGATGGAAATAAAAAAATACATTGTTCAAAAAAGCCACAATGAAAAACTACTTTTCGCATGACTATAATGCCAGAAATGACAAAAAGTTAGTCATGGCTTCAATGAAATATGGTCTCGAGGCACTAGGTGCATATTGGTGTATTATTGAAATGCTAAACGAAGAAGGAGGGTATCTTTCAATTACAGAATACGAACGTATTACGTTTGAATTACGGACAACTGAAGAGCTCGTTAAATATCTAATTCATGATAGTTTATTGTTCGAAAATGATGGAGTTCGGTTTTGGTCCAATACTGCACTAGAGCGTTTAAAATTACGTGCTGAAAAGAGCGAAAAAGCTCGTACGAGCATAGAAGCTAGATGGAATAAGCCAAATAATACGAACGTATTACAAAAGAATAATAAGCGTAATACAATTAAAATAAAGAAAAGTAAAATAAATACTACCTCCTCTGAGGTGGAATTTAATTTATTAAATTCATCACCACCTGAGGACAATATTGAAAGAAATTGGCCTGCTTTAGTAAGACGACTTGAGGCATTCAATGTACCAATTAAAGAGACGAATGAAATCATTGTAATGTCAAATTATGGAGAAAAAGGTCATCCTATTTGGAAAGCTTTTTCTACAATTGATAATAGCCAAGGTCAAATAAAGATGCCAGTAAACTTTATTCTATCAAGATTAAATACATAAAGTTAATTTAGACAATAAACAAATCAAAACTTTAGGAAAAAATACTCTAAACTTTTACATTTGTTCTATATTAAAAACTGTTCAACTTTGGCTTTGCAAGGTATGTGTTTGTCCGTACGTCCAATCACCTTGCCTAAGCCGAGCTTAGGTATTTAGTTCTCCCTATGGTCGCACTTAAAGAATAAAACATGAAAGACGAAATTAAAATGGCTAGAATAGAAGTCAGAATTACAATCAATGAACAGACCAAGATCAAAAATAAGGCAAATGAATTAGGCCTTTCAGTTTCTGCCTATATGAGAAAATCAGCCTTAAATCAGCGTATAATTATCAAAACAGACAAAGAGATGGTGCGACAAATTCAATTTATTGGAAACAATATCAATCAAATCGCACACAGATTAAACATAAATTCAGACATGTTAAATTATTTTGATGTGTATACACAAATGGAAGAATACAAAGAAATACTTCAATTAATTATTGACAATATCAGGAAAAAATGATAGCTAAAATATCAACTTCATTTGGTGATAATACAACTTTATCTAAAAAAATATCTTACAATATTTCAAAAATTGAAGATGGAAAGGGAGAGTATTTGTATGATAATTTCTTTGAAAATGATATGCATAGACTTTATAATGAGATGGAAGAAGTTGGTGAGATGAATGATCGGGCAGATAAGAAGTATATTGAAGTGTCGTTGAATTTGACTCCCGGAGAACAAATCGACAACGATAAATTCTTACAAATTGCAAAAGAATATATGCAATGTATGGGCTATGGCGATTGTTGTTATGCAGTAATTCGTCATTCAGATAAACCACACGAACATGTACATATTTTATCCACCACGGTTGACTACGAAGGTAATCATATTTCTAGCTCAAATAATTTTCATAGATCACAAACTATTTCAAGAGAATTGGAAGTAAAATATAATCTTAAAGAGGTTGAGTATAATAAATTCAACAGTAAAAGCCTCTCAAAGATAAAGGAAAGAGAATACTATTTCTCTAATGCATTAGATAAAGGATTACGTAATTTTTCGACTAAAACTGAGCTTTTAGAATTACTTTCAGATGAAGCAAAACTAATTCAACACAATCGGTTATCTAATATAGAATTAGAATTCCTACTTGGAAAAGATGTCTATAATGAAGTTGGAAATGTTTTGGAAAAGAATAATCTTTTTGTGAGTTTATATAAAGAGGAACTACTTCAACAACTTGATATGTGCTATACTTCATCAAAAAATAAGTATGATTTTTTCGAGAGAGTTCATGCAGCTGGACTATATGTAAGAACTATTGCAGATAAGGATGGAAAACAGAAGCTAACTTATGGACTTCCCAATGCAAATGTGTATTTTAAAGAAGATCGTCTTCCACAGAAATATCGTTATGCTGCTATTTCAAGCTTTATAACTATCAGAGCAATGTCTACTGATGAACAAAAAAACGCAATTGCTTCAAAGGCGATTGTAGCATTAAAGAATAGTAACTCATTTGAAAATTATCTTATAGAGTTAGACAAAATTGGAGTTAATGCTATGCTTCATCAAAATGCAGGAGGAATATATGGAATCTCATTTCAATTGAAAGATATTGAAGATGCTGTAATCATAAAGGCAAGTGAAATTACAAACAATCGCGGATTTTCATTTTTAAATATTACAAGGTATTTCAGTGGTGAAGCAACTCCATTAAATGATCTTTTAAAGGTTGGAACAGTTGTAAAGTCATACTCAATGAGTGAAGTAGCGCAAAAAATACATATAAGGAATGAAGTTATACAAACATTGCCTACGGTCAAAAGCATTGAGGATCTTGTTGAAAAACTTTCAGAGAAAGGCATATCACTATGAGTGAGAAAAAGTAAATCGGGAGAAATAAAGGGATTCTCTTTTAAATTGAAAGACTGTGCTAATGCCATTCCCATTAAAGCCAGGGATGTGTCCGCTAATTTCGATAAAGAATTATTCAGAGCAGTCCAGGCTCTTCATGCAACTCATGATATTAATACAATGAATCGGGTTGCAAATTACGCAGGGCTTATGAGTAAAGCAGAGCCGAGTGATTTAAACGTGTCTCATATACCAACAGTACCACAAGCTCCTGCTGAATTTTCAGAGGTAAGTATAAGTGGAGGAGACTTGCAAAACGATGATGCACTTTTGAGTAAAAAGAAAAAGAAGAAAAATAATATCGATTCTGAAAGATGGATGGATTTATAATAATTTACTATGTTTTTTTTGTATCATAAAATATATTCCCCTATTTTACTATAATAGGATTTTTTGTCTCAGAAGCTATAGAGAAAGGATTAATTTTTGTAAATTACGTGCTAATTTTATATCTCAATATAATTAGTTAGCAAACAAAAAGTAAATACTTTAAAATTGTAAATATGAATATATTATCTATCTTTGATTCTCAAAATAATGAGGTTTTTTTGATGCGAAATCAATTGGTCTAGCAATAGTGAATTCGGAGTTAAGTTCTAATGCACACGGCTTGTTGAAAAGTACTTTAAAAAATCCCACTGTTATATTAGAAGAAACAAGTGGAAGAAGGAATTATGTGTTTCTAACAAAAAATTTAGATATACATGCAGCTAATGTGATATTTAAAGACAGCATGTGGTATGTCGAAGGTTTGGATATTGAAATGAAAAGAGAAGAATTGATTGAACTAAATAATAGAAGCAAAGTCATCTATAAAAGACTTGGATAACTATTTTATTCCTAAAACATTTTACGAATATGATTGTCCAATACGCTTCCGACTTACATTTGGAATTTAGGGAAAACAAAGCTTTTTCAAATGAAAACCCACCCACTACAAAAGCGATGTTTTGTTATTCATTGGTGATATAGTTCCATTTAAGTTATTAGAACAGCATAATGACTTCTTTAGTTTTCTTTCCGACAGTTTGGATACGACCTATTGGATACGCCTGGTAATCAAGAGTATTATCACTTCAATATTACAACAAAATGTGGTGTTGTGAATGAAAAAATACGAAGTAATATATTTCTAGTGAATAATACTTCAGTAATGCACAATGATGTAAAGTTTATCTTCTCAACACTTTTTCAAAGAGCCATGAATGATTTTCATGTCATCAAGTACCGTGGCTATCCACTTTCAATAGTGCAGTATAATCAATTACATGAAGATTGTTTAGCATTTCTTGAAAAGGAGTTGGCATTGGAAACATCTATTAAAGATGTAGTAGTTACCCACCATGTGCCTACTTATAAAAACTACCCTGAAAAATATAAAGACAGTATTATAAACGAAGCATTTGCGGTATAATTGTTCGATTTAATTGAGTCTACTGCGTCTGATTATTGGATTTACGGTCATACACATGGTAATACGCCTGCTATAAAGAAATATGATTTATATTGTAGACAATTATTCAGATTTATAAATCATCTCAAAAGGTTCATTCAAGAATTCCGGGTAAGAAAATTTCTCTTCAATGGCTGTTTGCTTGTAAAATTCTATTTGCTCAAGCATATTTGTTTTTGCTTCATCGGCAGTATTACCACTACTAGAAAACATTTCATTAATACAGTATACACCGTAAAAACCGTCTTTTGCTCTTTCGATTATTGCTTTAATTATTTTCATTTGGTAAATGTTTTTTTGTTTATATTTGTATCCTGAATACTTGGAAGCCAAACCATCAGAAATACGCTTAGGAAGAAACGTAATTAGTTGAGAGAAGTATGCTTTTTTGAATACATTGCTCTAAATTTAACAGTTTAAAGCAAGATGAAAAATTCAAGTAGACACACAATGAAAATTCTTATAAAATGTAGACATTTAATGACGTCAAAGAATTATTCAATATATTTAGTGGACACTCATGAGAATTAGGACTTGTTTTGTGAATTTTATTTAGTTATTCTCATTCTATGTTTGATAATATAAGTATCTCATAATGTTTATACTGTTTGGATTATAAAATAAATTTAAACCAATAACAATAAACTCACCAATAAATATCATCAATTACTTAATTACCTCCAAATTATAAGAAAGATAATCATTATTTTTGTCTTTAATAGAAAATAGACGACAAAATATTCTGTATTTAATAGAAAATAAACGACAAAAATAAGTATTGATAAGTGAATAATGCTTATTTTTGTTGTTTTATTTTATACTGTTTATTTAAGGTGTTAGAATCTAAAGAATAATGAGAGTCGCTTTTTCTCTTTTATTGTCTGTGTTTTGTTTTCATCTTCAGGCTCAGCAAGTCAAATTAGATGACATTAAACGTGATTTTTCTAAAGACAAGTTTTTTAAAATTAATGGTGGAGTTTCTGCAAATTCAATTTGTAATTTTGAAAATGGCTCATCAGCATATGAACCATTTAATTATTTTATAAATGGCAATTTATCTATCAATATAGCAAGCTTGGTTGATCTTCCATTCTCTTTTGCATTAACCAACTCAGGAAGCAATATGACCTACCCTACGCTTCCTAATAGATTTAGTTTGCATCCATCATACAAATGGATTAGTGCGCATGTTGGCGATGTATCCATGAATTTCTCGCCTTATACTTTGAGTGGTCATCAGTTTACAGGAGTTGGAATCGACTTTTCACCACCCGGTTGTTTAAAGGGAAGTATAATGTACGGAAGATTGCAACGAAAAGTAGAATATGATACAATCCAAAAACAAATACCTGCTGCATATAAACGTATGGGGTATGGAGCCAAGTTAAGGTACGATAAAAAAGACTTTTATATAGGTTCAAGTTATTTACATACCTACGATGATTTAAATTCATTGAAATGGAAACCAGATTCTCTTGGAATCTTACCACAAAAAAACACAGCTGCTAATTGGGAATTTGGCATCAAACCTTTAAAAAATTTTCAATTATCAGCAGAATATGCTTTGAGTATGCTGACAAGGGATGTCCGTGCTGCAGAGCGGAAAGAAAATCTATTTGACTTACTATTTGGTTTGAAAACATCTACGTCGAATTATGATGCTTATAAATTTAATGCGGGTTATCAATTTCTTAAAAGTGTTATAGGTGTTGGTTATGAACGAGTTTCGTCTGGATATAAAACATTAGGAGCTTATTATTCTAATAGTGACTTTGAGAATTTTACAACAAACTTCTCTACGATCCTATTTAAAGACAAAGTGAATTTTTCAACCAATATAGGTTTAGAGCATAATGATTTAGAAAATAGTAATGACAGAAAAACATCTCGACTTGTCGGCTCTTTAAATATAACTTATAATCCAATTAAATCTATTAATATAACAGGTTCTTATTCTAACTTTCAAACTCATTCTAATGCTAAATCTCAATTTGATTATATAAACCAAACGTCACCCACAGAAAATTTAGATACGCTTAATTTTGAGCAAGTGTCTCAAAATGGGACTTTCTCAGTTATGTATCAATTAGAACAAAGTGAAAAGAGAACCCAGTCATTTAATGCGAATGTTAACTATCAAATTGCGTCGGATAAACAAGGAGGTGTTGTTTTGCCGAATAATTCAAATTCATTAGCTAATGCTTCAATAGCTTATGCAGTTCAGTTTATTCCTCAAAGTATAAACATAAATACGACATTTAATATTACGCAAAATCAAACTGGCCAAACCCAAACTACAATGGTTGGTCCAACTATATCTGTATCTACCAAGTTGTTGAAAAAGGTCATGACAATTGGGTTTTCCTCAGCTTATAACGTAAGCGAATCAGATGGAGTTATTTGTAGTTCGGTTTTTAATGGCCGCTTTAATGTGGGATACTTATTGTTGAAAAAACATAATTTTATCCTATCTGGACTTTATCATAAAGTCAATACAATTTTTCAACCATCAAAATATTCAATAAATATAAATACTACCTATTCGTATAGTTTTTAATTTAAGCTTTAAGAAATAACACAATTAGACAATGAAACAATACTACCGATACACTCCAGTCAATTTTGTTCGTTTTTTATTGATACTCTTATTTGTTGCTATTGGAAATGTGGTTTCAGCTCAAACTAAATTATCGACTAGTGATGCAATAGCCTGTTTTAATAAATTGGATGCGACAGGAAATTTTAGTGATGCTATATCTCCTGAATATCTTAATGTGTTACCGCTTGGGTTAAAAAAGACAATGGGAAATACTGCTGTCACATTGGCTATATCTAGTGTAACCTTTCATGAAAACTATGCTGAAATATCGGTATTTGCTCGTGTAATAAGCCTTCTGGGAGGTAAAAGTAGTACGCTTTTTTTCGGTGCACAGGGAATCAAGCTTTCATATAAAGGCGATATTTTTGGAGATGCCAATCTGGTATTATTAGGTAATGTAGATATTCCAGTATTTAATAATACAGCTAAAGTAACACTAAAAGGGTCATTTGATACTAGTTCAGGTTTGAGTAGTAATCTTACCTATGCCACTATAGATTGTAAAGGAATTAAAGAAATTGGTATTGCAGCAGATTTAGAGTTCTCGCCTTCACTTTTATCAGGTGTTGATGTCAATGGAAAATCAACGAACCTACCTGTAAAATCATCTTTTAGGGCAGTTGTTTCAGACTGGAGTGATATAATAGCGCAAATTTCAATTCCTCTCTTTCAGGTTAAAGGACTTGATGGATTTGTGTTTGCTTGTAGTAATATCGTTTTAGATTTTAGTGACAAGAAGAATTTAAATACTACTTTCCCGACCAACTATGTGCAAAACTACTTACCACCGGGGAATCATGAATTATGGAAAGGTGTCTTTATTCAGAATTTGACAGTTTATCTTCCCCCTCAATTTAAAAGTGCCGATTCAGGAAATGATGAGACTCTAGCCAATAGAACAAAGTTTGAGGCGCAGCAAATGATAATAGACGACAATGGAATTACGGGGCATTTTGTTGCAACAACTCCCATTCTCTCATTTGAGAATGGGGATGCAGACGGTTGGAACTTTTCAGTAGATAATTTCAATCTGGAATTAGAGGCTAACACCTTGAAAAATGCCGGTTTTGGAGGTTCAATTGGCTTGCCGGTAAGCGATACGACCAAATTAAAGTACGATGCACTTATTGATGCAGATAATAATTACTGCTTAACAGTAAAACCGGTAAAAGATATTGGTTTCAATTTTTTAAATGCAAAGGCAACCATTTTTCCAAATTCAAGCGTCACGTTGAAAGTGGAGAATAATAAGTTTATTCCAGAAGCCATGCTTCATGGAAGGTTGGTTCTGGCTCCATTTGGCACCTCTAGTCAAACAAATAGACCAGATTCAACAAATTTATGTATTGAATTTCGGTCAATGCATTTAACTACACGTCCTCCCTATTTTGAGGTTGGTTCGATGAACTATTCAGGCAAACCTCTTTTGCAAAACTTCCCAATAAGTATCACTAAGTTGGGAGTGACTAGCCAAAATTCAGAACTGGCATTGAATATGGATGCGACACTTAATTTATCAGTATCCTCTGTGGGTATAGGTGCTAAAACGAGTATCTCTGTTGTTAGTGAATTTGTAACACAGGGAAATAGAAAAAAATGGCACTTTAAAGAATGGAAAGTTTCGGATATTGATGTTGATGCAAGCATCGCAGATATTTTTAGTCTTGACGGGCACTTACTGTTAATGAAGAATGATCCTGTTTATGGTGATGGTTTTGCCGGAAGTTTAAAACTTAAATTTCAAAAAGCACTTTCAGGTTTGTCAGTTGGAGTTGGGGCTATGTTTGGACAAAAAGACAATAATAAGTATTGGTTCTGTGACGGAGCTGTTGTATTTGGAGTTGGACTTCCAGTTGGTCCAATGAATGTATCCGGTTTTGCGGGTGGAGTTTCAATGGGAATGGCTAAGACCGCTGGAAGTAGCAAATTCTCGGCTACAGGTTGCAACTATGTACCCGAACCGTCTATGGGACTTGGACTAAAAGCCGGTTTATTTTTTGATTTAAAAAAGCCGGAAGTCTTTATGGGTGAAGCATCGTTTGAGATTCTTTTTAATAAATCAGGAGGTGTTACATTTGCAGGGATGTATGGGGCTGGTAAGTTTATGGGTGAAGTAAAAGCTGCTACTGATTTGAAAGAATCTTTAACAGCACAGTTTAACTCATCTGTGAATGCCGAAAATCAAATAACCAAGGGGGATCCGGTAGCAATAGATAAATTACAGAAAGACAAGGAAACTGCAGCGACAGGAACATCTGAGAGAGTATATAAACCCTCGTTCGATGTTACGAATGGTGGAATTGCAGCAATATTGACTATTCAGTACGATTTTAAAAACTCTAGCTTTAAAAGCAATTTAAAAACCTACGTTGATTTGTTGGGAGGGACGTTGAGAGGAACCGGCGAAAATAATTTGGCAGGAGAAGCGGAGCTTTATTTTGATAAGCAAACCTGGCATGCTTTTATTGGAAGACCCAATAATCCTATAGGTTTAAAAATAGGTATTGGAAATATATTAGGTGTAAAAGCGGAGTCTTATTTTATGGTAGGTAATGATGTGCCTAATCCCGAAGTGCCACCAAAAGAAGTAACTGACATATTAGGATCAAGCGCAAGTTCTACAAGTTTTATGACTAATCCGATGGACTTATCAACGGGACAAGGATTTGCTTTTGGAAGTCGTTTTAGCTTATCTACAGGTAATCTCACGTTTGGACCTTTATATGCAAGTCTATCGGCGGGCCTTGGGTATGATGTGATGTTGAAAAAGTACATTGGAGCGGTATGTGCTGAAAATAACCAACTGCCAGGCATTAATGGCTGGTATGCTTCAGGGCAGGCATTTGCGTATCTTACCGGTGAGCTGGGTATTAAAGTGAAGCTTCCTTTTTTCAAGGCAAAGTTGCCAATCATCCAAGCCGGATCGGCTGTATTAATGCAAGCCAGTCTCCCTAATCCAATTTGGTTTAATGGACAATTTGGCGTAAAATTCAGGCTTCTGGGCGGATTGGTGAAAGGAAATATGAAATTTGACGTGACACTAGGGAAAAAATGTACTCTTGTACAGCAGAACGATGTACCTCCTGTGGATATGCAAATTATTTCGGAGTTAAGTCCTCAACAAGATGCCGATGTGTTTGCTGCACCTCAGGTTGCATTTAATAGTCCGATTGGTGCTAGTTTCCAAATTAAACCCAATGATGTGATTTCCACATACCGTTTTCGATTAGGAGAGTTTTCTATTATGAGTGCTGATGGTAAGAAGATAAACGGTGATTTGAAATGGAATTCAGATATGGATAAAGTTTCATTATTCACTCCGGAGGTATTACCGCCTAATCAAACCTTGAAAGTCAACGTAAGTGTTTATCTTGAAGAATTTAAGAATAATGCTTGGACAGTTGTACTTCAGGATGGTAAAAGATTGGAGGAGGCTAAAGAATTTTCTTTCAAAACCGGAGATGCACCACAGTACATACCTATTACCAACGTGGACTATACCTATCCGGTGGTAGACCAAAGCCACTTTATGTCTAACGAATCAGCGAAAGGATTTGTAGTTCTTAAGCGTGGGCAATCATATTTATTTAAATCAGGAATGCTTTATCGGGCTAATTTTATAGATGCAAATAATAAGAAATTAAGTGCTGCAATTACGTATGAAATGAATCAGCGTAGGATTGAATACACGATGCCCAATTTGGATAAATCTAAAGTATATTCGTTTACACTGACAGCACAATCATTGGCAACAGGAACTGCTGCAATAGTAAATTCAGCAGGTACAGACGATTCAAAGGAAGGCTTAGAAATCCGTCAGAATACAGCAGATAATGTTGTAAGAACTGATATGGTTAAGACATTTTTGGAATATGCATTTAAAACGAGCAAATACAACACATTTGAAGAAAGGATGAATGGAATTTCTAAAAAATCTTCATTGTTTGAAGACATATCTAGTGATGTAATAGGACTTCAATATGCGGTTCAAAATATGGAGCCGTTCGATTATGTGGAGCTTACAGGTACAAATTATACGAATAGTCTTCCATTGATAACTGCTCAATCGACTGGAGCTGATGAATATTATAAAACGGATATATATCCTTATTTATATGAGAAATATAATCCTCAGATTATTAGTATTTCCAGCAGAGATACTAAGGTTTACGGAATACCTCCTTTTAAAGCTGTAATGCCTTGGAGTTTTTATTTGAATGCAATAAAATCCGGCAATGACAGAGTCTTGAGTGGCTTCTTCCCTTTTGCTTATTATTTACCAACTTATTATAAATCTGATTTTATTAATATACGAGACCAGGTAGTTACTAAATTTACGCAAACAGGAAGTTGGAGTGGATATGACCTTCTTGTGAATTATAGGTTCCGGTTTATTCGGGCTGGTAGTTATCCGGTATCTTTAAAGTATATGTTGCCCGATGGTACAGAATCATCGGTAGTTATGTTTGAATTTAAAAACTTTTAAATCTTCAATAGTATGCTTAGATTAGCATCATATCGTTTTTTATTGCTAGTTATTGCCTCTGTCGCAATTAGTAATAGTTTAATTTCTCAAAATAGCGATAGTTTAGCAATTTCAATTAAAACTCTTCCAACTAAGAATTCAGTTCTAGTTCGATGGACTACCAACAAATACATTTTATGGGAGCAGACAAATCGATGCGGGTTTATGCTGGAGCGTTACACGGTTAAGCAAAATGGCGAACTACTTGAAAAAGCTGTAAAAACGGTTTTGAACTCTTCTCCTATTAAGGCTAAACCATTAGATAAATGGGAGTCCATAGTAAAAAATAATAGCTATGCCGCTATTATTGCCCAGGCACTTTATGGAGATGAGTTTGACGTGACTGGGGTTAAAACCGGAATGATGAACATGGTAAACCAGCTACGTCAACAAGAGCAGCGCTTCTTATTGTCGATGTATGCAGCCGACCTTAGTTTTGCAGCGGCTGAATTTGCAGGTTGGGCATTTACAGATACTACGGCTTTAAAGAACGACTATTATTTATACCGGATTGTGCCTGCCGATGAAGAATTGGCGAAAAAAGTACAATCGGTGGGTTCTTATACTTCATTGGAACTGTTTCAGAAACTTCCAAAACCACTTAAATTTAATGCAACGTGGGGAGATAAAGTGGTTTCGTTTACATGGAATAGCTCATTACTGACTGAAACCTACATTGCCTATCAAATAGAAAAATCGGAAGATGGTGAAAATTTCAAACAAATTACCCATGTTCCCCTGATGAATATGAATGAATTAGAAAATATGCTTTATACCGATAGTTTGTTTGAAAATAACAAAACATATTATTATCGTATATCGGGAGTAAGCTCATTTGGAGAAGTGGGACCCTGTTCAGAAATAATATCTGGTAAAGGTATAACGTCTGTTTCCAGTTTTCCAGCTATTACTTCATCCAAGATTAATAAAAAAGGGGAAGTGGAGATAGGATGGGAGTTTGATAATAAGAGTAATACAATGATTAAAGGTTTTGAATTATTACGGGCAGATGCCAATAATGGAACTTATAAAACAGTAATAGCCAACATCGCTGCAAACTCTCGCAAAACAATTTTCTCGAAGCCAGAAGCTACAAATTATTTTGCCATTGCAGCTATTCCGCTTAACGGCAAGCCGTGCCAATCTTTTTCGGTGTTGGTGCAACCTGTTGATTCTATTCCTCCTGCTGCTCCTAAAGGTTTAACTTACACAGCAGATACTAAGGGGGTAGTAGTTGTGAGCTGGAAGCCAAACACAGAAAGTGATTTGAATGGCTATAGAATTTATCGTTCGATGACCAAAGATGGTGAATACGTTAAGCTCGCTGACAGGCTAATAAAAAATGCAAGTTATGCCGACACATTAAACCTGAGAAGCCTGAGTAAAAAGGTTTATTATCGTTTGGGAGCTGTTGATTTCATGTTTAATCAATCTGATTTATCTAACATGCTGGAAGTAAAGCTGCCCGATGTTATTCCACCTTCGTCGCCTGTAATTAGTAAATTTTCAGCAAGTGAACATGGGAACACGATTAGTTGGATAAGAAGTAGTGACAGTGATGTGATCAAAACACGTATATACAGAGCTGTGGGTGCTGATTCAATAAGTCTATTAACTGAAATTTCAGATATAAAACAAAGTTCGTACACTGACAAAGAACTTCAATTTGGTGCAAAATATACATATTCTGTTGCTGCTGTAGATAATGCCGGGCTGCAATCAAAGCTCTCACCCGCTGTAACGGTTAAGTCTATATTGACTAGTGATGTAACGATAAATTCGTTCAATGCCGAAAGGATTCCAAATACCAACACCATTCAGCTGCACTGGAGAATTAAAACGAATAAAGCCTTGAATGAGATACTCATTTATAAAAAAGAAAACGATAATAAAATGACAATGTGGAATATGTTACCCAACGATACTTCTGAAATATCCGACAGTCAGGTTAAAGTAGGAAGTCAATATGAATACCTGCTTGAGGTTGTTCCTAAAAGTGGAAAAGCCGTTTATAGCAAAGTTGTAAATTTAAATTTCTAAATATATTTATTAGGAAATTTTATTTACATCACTGATTATAATAAGAAATTACTTTTTGAAATAAAAATAGTATGAAATTATTTAGCAAAATAGCAATCGCTATTATATTGTTTTGTTTACTAGGTAAAGCTGAAGCACAGGAGAAAGGCACCTTTTGGGTCGATTTTACATTCAATTCGATAATTGGGGTTATTGATAACAATTCTACATATATTGCTGTTAATTATGACAATACGGAGTTAATTAAAGTGCTAAGGAATCAATTGCCTCCTCCCAATAATAATGTTTATAAAATAAATAAAAGTAAAAGTTTTCAGACAGGGAACAATGACTTTTTAAGTTTTTATGTTTCGCCAAATAATATCATTTATACGGGTCTTAGTTCGTCGTTCTATTTTACCCTTCCTTACTCTAATCTTAAAAATCAGGATCTTGGTATGCGTTCTAATGGCTTTGGGACTAACGCCAATATAACGGTACAACCTTACTCATTAAATTTGTATTATTTAGATTCGAACGGAGTATTTAGCAGTACACGTGAGATACCATCTGCTGATAAAATTACGATAAAAGCCACAACATTTGATTATCCAAGTCTATATAAATGGGAATATAAAATTGACGTTTTGGGAGGAAACGGCAATGAAAATTGGATGAGTATTCCAACAACATGCGAAAAAAATAATCGCAAGGAGATAACTTTTTCAGGAATAGATATTCTGTCTACTTTAACTGCATTCAAAGAAATGATTGATCAAAATAAGTATATATTTATTAGAATTAATTCAACGTCAAAAATACCGGGCACTATATTAAGACTAAATCCTAGAGTTTCTGCACCTCATATTGTTGGAACCCCATCGTCTACATCGCCTACATGTAATGGAGGTAGTGATGGAAGAATTGATATTACTTTTGATAGAAAGGTGGAAAACTATGAAAATGTAACGGTTTCGTATCGTACTACAGGCTCCCCAGTTTATAATCAGCCGTCATTGATAGTTCCAGCATATTCGACTACATACTCTATTGTTGGTTTAGGATCAGGTAGCTATGATATTAAAATTAAAGGAGCGTGCAACAATGAATCCGAATTTAGCGATAATGTAAATCATAAGCGGGATGGAATCCCAGTTGATAATTACGGCATTCTATATGTATCTGTAACTAATCAAGTACCTCCAAAATGTTTTGGAGGTACCGGTAGTGTAACTGTAAGCCCGAAGGGTGGTGCAGGTGGATACACGATCAGATGGGATGATACCCCCTCAAACACTAGTATGACCAGAAATGATCTTAAGGCAGGAGCATATAACTACACTGTAACAGACAAAGCTGGTTGTTATAAAGACTCGACTGTGACTATAACACAACCAGACAATCCACTAGAAATAAAATTTACAGAATCTAAATCTTGTAAAAAATATGGTTCGTCAGATGGTACTGCAACCGTAGAAATAGCGGGAGGATCGTTGTCCTACCCGAGTATTGTTTGGACCGGTATAAATACTGCAAAAGTCACTACCACAAGTATAGCTGGAAACAAAAGCACAGTTATCGGCACAGCTGGTTTTTATAATCTTGAAGTTATCGATTCGTATGGTTGTTCTAAACAATTATTAAACGTTGAGATAAAAGAACCTGCTGAGCTGAAAGTATCAGTTGCTATTTTAGACATGATAAAATGTACAGGAGATGACGGAAAAATAATAGCCTATGGTGAGGGTGGGGTGAGGCCTTACACTTACAAGTGGTACAATACACTTGCTTCCGCTACACCAATAGCAAATGCTGTTGATTCTGTACTGACATGTAAATCTGGAACTTATTTTGTAGAAATAAAAGATGCAAATGAAATATTCCAAAAATCAAATAATCAGCAAAACATTGAGTCCCAGTCGCTATTGAGGGTGCAAAAAGTAGGAACAACGTGGTGTAAAAAGAATGATTCATCGGATGGTACTGCTACGGTACAAATTAGTGGTGGAACTTCTCCCTATATCATTAGTTGGACAGATGATAGCAATGGTGCTATCGTTACTCCAACAAGTGCTGATAAATTTACGATTACAAATAAGGCCGGAAGTTACACCGTAATGGTTACAGATGCTAAAGGTTGTATTAAATCCTCTCAGTTACGCATTGATGCTCCGAAAGTGCTATCTGTTTCTATTGCTGCACTCAGTGCTATAAAATGTACAGGGGATGATGGGAAAATAATAGCCTATGGTGAGGGTGGGGTGAGGCCTTACACTTACAAGTGGTACAATACAATTGCACCCTCTACACCAATAGCAAATGCTGTTGACTCAGTATTAACGTGTAAACATGGGATCTATTTTGTTAAGATAACTGATGCAAATGAAATACACAGTCCATTATCAAACAATATTGATCTGTCGGAGTCAGCAATTGCTTTATCGGTTGATTCAGTAAGCTCCACGTCTGCCACTGGCTATGCTAAGCCAAATGGCTCTGCTCAAATGAAGATTCAGGGTGGTACTAGAAATTATGTGCTTTCATGGATAAATCCGTTGGGGCAAGTAATAGACATTGCTAACATTTTGAATGATGCCACTAACTCTAATGAATATATCAGTACAATTCAAAATCAGGTAGCTGGTAAATACACGCTGAATGTTACCGATGCACGTGGGTGTGTTAAATCCAAAACAATCACAATTTCCCAACCCTATCCATTAAAAATAACAATGAATATGGATAGCATTAAATGTAAGGATGATTTTGGCACTTTATCTGCAAGCGTGATAGGTGGTGTTAAACCTTATTCGTACAAGTGGTTCCATGATAATGGCACGGGATACGAAGATGTAAATTGCGTTGATTCTATACTGAAATGTAAATATGGAGTTTATAAAGTAGTCGTCGTAGACAAAAATCTAAATTCAGATTCAATTAGCAACGAACTGATAGACCCGGAGCTATTGACAGTGTCACTTCAGGCTGAAAAGATAAAGTGTTTTGGAACCAGCACTGGACGGATTGACGCTACACCTAAAGGCGGAACTAAGCCCTATACTTATTTATGGAATACAGGAGACAAAACTACCTCTCTCAGCGACATTAAAAGTGGACAGTATTCGGTAATTGTGACAGACTATCACGGTTGCCAAGCTAAAGATACTGTTATCGTAGCTGAATCCGATTCAATTAAAGTTACTACTTATCCTACAGATGTGAGTTGTAATGGTGGAGGCGACGGGAAAGTACAGTTTAAGGTCTCTGGAGGTACAGGCACTAGCTATAAGTTAAGGTATAAGTCTGATCTTGATGTTAACTGGAAATATTTAAGCAATAATTTCGAATCGGATGCCACAGTCCAAAACTTGGTAAAAGATATCTATTATTTTGTTGTAGAGGATGCTATAGGTTGTAGCTCAAGAGAACAAGCAGTACCCATTTCGCAACCCAGTCATATAAGAATTGATTCTCTCAGCTCCGTATCTGCCAAAGGTTATGGGCTTGAAAATGGGAAGGCAAAAGTGAGTATTACTGGTGGCACTCACCTTGCCCAAGGCACCTACTCATTAGTTTGGAAAAACTCTGTTGGCACAAGAATTATATCTAATGATACTTTGAGTGTTGACGGTAAAACATTATACAGTACGATAGAAAATCGTGCGGGCAAATATGAATTGGTCGTTGCCGATCAAAACAACTGTCCTGATTCCTTATCTATAACTATATACGAACCAGACTCTATCAATGTTGACATACAAATGACTGCTCCAATAAAATGTGCTAAAGGATATGGAACACTAGTAGCACATGCCAATGGTGGTGTAAAAAATACGATTCAAGAATCATTACCCTATAATTGCAAGTGGTACAATAACGATTCACTCGATTTAATTATAAAAAGCACCACAGATTCAACGTTAGACTGCACAAGTGGATTTTATTTTGTAACAATAACAGATGCCAACGGCAATTTCAAAAAATCTAATCTTTTCGAAATAAAGTCACCCGAGGAATTAAAAGTAAGAATTATTACTACGGATGTATCAGTAGACAGTGAAAACAATGGAGCTGTTGAGGCTATACCCGCAGGGGGAACAGGTAAGTACACATATCTATGGGATACACCTAAATCGGATACTACTCGCATAGTCCATAATCTAACTGCAGGAGCATATAAAGTTACAGTTACTGATGAAAATGGCTGTATAGCTACGCAAACAGAAACCGTGAATAAGATATGTGAAACTGACTTAGTAAATATGATATATGGACTTGGTATGGAATTAGATCCTATTAAGCCAAGCTGTATGGGTGATAGTGATGGAAAAATTAAAGTAGTGCCATCGGGTGGTACAGGTAAGTACAATCTGAAATATTGGTTGAAAGATGAGCCGGAAAATATTCATCAATTATCTGATTTCACATCAGATGTCATTGTTTCCAATCTCCGCGCGGGTGATTATTCCTTCATTCTAGAAGACGCCGGATGTACATACAGTAAAAGTTGTGAAGTTATTAATCCTACTGAGGTGAGAATTGTAAAAGTCACAGAAAAGCCCGTTTCTAAACATGGTTTATCCAATGGCTCTGTTAGTGCTGCCATTGTCGGCGGAAACCAAATGTTTAACAAAGGATACACCCTTGTTTGGAAAGATGATGAGGGAAAAATACTTCAATCTTCAAATACTGATATTGTAAATGATACAGTATTTAGTACTGTAAGTAATCTAAAGGCTGGAACTTATGCCCTTGTAGCTAAAGATGCTCATCTTTGTGCAGATTCTGTGTCGAAGATAATTACTCAGCCCGATTCTTTAATTGTAAGCTTGGTTACACAGAAAAAAATCCTTATCTACGGAAATTATGCAACAATAGTGGCGAACGTTAGCGGGGGAGTTGCTCCATACAAATACTATTGGTACAAACTCAGTGGTCGTGACTCAACACTCTATTCAACTGAATATCATAATTCTTCATTGATATGTCCTGCGGGTAGTTATTTTGTTAAAATAACAGATGCAAATTTAAATGAAATAAGGTCTGGTGTAGATATACTTATACAACCGGATGCGCTGGATGTGAGCTTCCTGACTTCAGATGTGTATTGTACCGGGAGTAATTCCGGTCGAATAGTAGCCACCCCAAGCGGTGGTGCACCACCTTACAACTATTCATGGATGACTTCCAAAACTAACATTACCAATATACTTGACAAATTAGTTAAAGGTGATTATGCAGTAACTATAACAGATAGTCTGGGAACAAGAATTAATCGCAATATTTCCATCAAACAGCAACTAAGCATGCAGGTAGATGTAAAGCGTACTAACCCTACTTGTTATAAAGGTAGTGATGGTCAGATTCTGGTTTCACCTGCTGCCGGACTGCCTCCATACAGCATCAAGTGGTACGATGGGCAAACACAAAATCTGAAGTTCGGGCTTTCAGCCGGAAATTATCAGTTTACAGTAACTGATAATAGCGGGTGTTCGTTGGAGTTTTCCGAGACATTAACCGATCCGTTGCCTGTTGTCGTAAATTTGGGCAAAGATGTTACGCTCTGCAAAGGCCAGATGCTGACACAAAATATAACCTTATCCGATGATGTCGGAGCTCAATACCAATGGTCTAATGCCAGTGGCATTGTACACAATGATGCCTTTGTTCTGTTTTCGGAACCCGGAATTTATACGGCAGCCATAACTACCTCCAAAGGTTGCACGGGCGTTTCACATGTAAATGTACAACGAAGCGATAAAGAGTTGGAGGCTGATTTTTTGATTCCAAGTAAATCGGCAATAGGCAGTTCGGTAGAAATAATTAATATTACTTATCCTCAGCCGCAAGGCGCGAAGTGGCTCATTCCACAGTCAGATAAGATTACGGTGGTCGACAGTACGGATTCAAAACTAACCTTGCAATTTTCTGAATTGGGAGAATATACGTTGGGTTTAAGAACCGTGGAAGGAAATTGTGAGAAAATATTGTATAAAAACATCAAGATTGTAGACCAATCGGATTTATCCGATTATCAGGATGGAAAAGAAGCATTAATTAAAAAGTTCATCGTTAGTCCAAATCCAAATACCGGAAATTTTAAAGTCACCATAGAATTCTCCGAAAAAATGGATATGACACTCATGATGATAGATACTGAAATAGGAAAACTACTTGAAACCAAACAACTGTCTGGTGCCGATTGGTATGAGGTGCCTTATAATTACTCTGTGGCTAGTGGAAATTATATGATTCACATGGCGTGTGCAAAAGCACAGGCGAATTTTAAATTTCAAATTAAAAGCAGTCATTGAAAAAGAAAATGATGCCATTACTTTAGTCGGCTAAATTTAGCGAAACCGACACGTAACCAACTTTTTTATATGAAATTATACATTAACTTTGTATCAATATATGCATACATACTTTAAACACATATTTTTTCGGGTAGTTTTATATACTTTGTTCGTTTTTACATTGGTGTTTGTAACTCCCGGCCTCCATGCAGCGTCGGCGAAAAGCACTTTCCCCGTGCAGGTAAGTCCCATGCTTATTCCGCCATACTCGCTATATCTGAGCGATTATTTCACTGGGACTGCCGAAAAATTATCTCTTACGCTAACCAATCGTGACTTACAGCAACCACAGGTCAGAGTACGCCTGCGTCTCACCATTTCATGTGCTTCGGGTTTAATACTTACCACCCATACCGAAAATTATTTCGAACCCATTGTACTCGATGCCGGTGTGCCTACACGCCTTACCATGCAGGAGCTGGCGCCCTATTTTTTGCCCAAAAATCTTATTACACAAGGATTCATGCAAGGCGGAAAGCTATCCGAAGGAAACGTGGAATTTGCTTTCGAGGTGCTGGAGTACAATACAGGGAAAGTGATATCGCAAAAAAATATAGCATTTGCCAATATCACATCCCCCAAGCCACCCATACTCAACCTGCCGGTCAATAATGATATTCTGGTGGCTAAAGATCCGCAAAATATTGTTTTTCAGTGGTCGCCACAGTATATGGCTTTTGCCAATCCGGTGGAGTATGAGTTTATTCTCAAAGAATTAGTGGATAAAAACGTATCAGCCCAGCAAGCCTTTGCTTATTCGCGCGAAGTATACCGTGCCACCGTTACAGGCACTTCACTCAATTATACCATGTCGCAGCCTATTCTTCAGGGGAGCAAGCGTTACGCATGGTGTGTGCGGGCTGTGATGCACGAAGGCGTTGAAGCGGCCAACCGGTTCGAAAACGATGGGTATAGCCCCGTGTCATCATTCAATATGCGCGTGGATTGCCATGCCCCCGTTGACGTAAAGGCCAGCACCGAACGGGGCAATGTATTACTGCAGTGGACACCGCAACCCAACGACCTGAACTATATCATTAATTACCGGAGTACCGACTCAGGTAGCGATACCTGGGCCATCAAATCTGCCAGCGGATCGTCTATCAATCTCACCGACCTGACTCCCGGGCATACCTATAACTACCGTGTGGGAACGTATTGCGACGACAACTTGCCGGTGTATAGCGCTACCGGAAGCATAGCCGTACCGGCTGAAGATATAGAGTTTTTGGCTAATTGTGGAAAAGACCCACAGATAACCATTACCAACCGCAAACCCAAAGACAGACTAAAACCGCTTGATGTTATTATGGCGGGTGACTTTCCGGTTGTACTCACTGCCGTGAATGGCAGCGGGGGGACTTTTTCGGGCACAGGTTGGGTCAAAATACCTTACCTCGGAGCGCGGTTTGCCGTTAAGTTCAACAGTATAAACGTAAGCGAAGAAAACCGGCTTATCGGTGGTGTGATAGAAACAGCGTACGATAAAACGGAAACAGGTGTTGGTAATCTCGATGCACTGGATCAGGGTGGTACCGACGGTAATATTAAAACAGGTATCAGTCGGCCCAACGTGAAAGTTGACTTCTCGGTGCCCGAAACGCTTACCGTGCAGTACAACGAGGCGGTGGGTTCATTGGCTTTTGTAGATGCCACGGGAGCATCGGCAGGTAGCATTACTGTTCCGAAAAACGATGCAGGCAAACCCGTTTTTCCCGTCACGGTGGAAGACAAAGATGGCAATGTGTACGAAGTGCACGAAAATCCCGAAAAGTCGACCACTACTACGCAACCTTATGTAGCGGTTAAACTTGGTAAGCAGGAAGGCGAAATACCTTCGGGTACATTGAACTTCAACGCGCAGGATGTAGCTGAAGCCACCGTTACCTTCGACAATAGTACCGACTCCCGATATGCCCTCGATACCTGGCAGGATTATTACAGCTCGGTATCCATCATTATGAATGCCAGCAATGATGTGACTAATAATTTCAAAGGTGGCAAGTACGAAAAGATAGGGGAGGATTACTGGGTAAAATGGAAATACATCCCACCGGGCAAAACCGATAAAGTAACAGCCGAGCTACTTATAAAAAACGAAGCCAAGATTGATCCTGCCAAAGTAGTTTTCAAAACCAAGGCAGGAAAAGTTTTTGAAAGTACTTACAATGCCACTACACATAAATTTACCATTACGCTACTGGGTGGCGAGGATAAGGACGGACAGGAACTGTATGCCATCCATCCGGCTACCACCCCCGGTAACTGGTGGAATCTGGGTAAGCTCGATATAATGAGTTACACACCCGTGGAACGAAAAGTGGTGCTGGTGAAAACGCAGGCAAATGACAACACCGATGCCGCAACTGTGCAAACAGAGCTAAACCGCATTTATAATCCGGTAGGCATCAGTTGGAGCGTGAGTTCCGAACAGTTCATCTATAACACCGACAATATTTTTGAAGGCAAAAGTGGAATCATCTCCACCTACCTACCCAATATGCGCACGCTTAATGCAGCTTATCAGGCAGCCAAGAGTAGCGCACTGGAATCCAAAACAGCCTACCTCTTCCTTGTAAATCAGGCAGCAGGTGGTGACCGTGACAAACAAGGTTTTATGCCGCGTGGTATGCAGTTTGGGTATATTAATACCAGTACAGCTAATGTAGGTGGGGTCATAGCTCACGAACTTGGACACGGTTCTTTTAAACTTTACCATACTTTCAATTCCGGTTATGGCAGCACTGCCGTAGGTACTCAAGGCACTACAGAGAATCTGATGGACTACAAAGGGGGCACTAACCTTGCCAAATGGCAATGGGATCAGATGTATGATCCGGCTATTATTAATGGAGTGTTTGATGGAGATAAGGAGGCAATGTTAATTAAATCGGTATGGCTCACACCCGACTGGAAACCGTTTAAATATGATTTGTCTGATAAAATAAGTGTTGAGAAAACCACAGTCAACGGAACTGTCGGTGCTATTTTGGAGGTAAAAGATGGGAAATATACCGATAGATTGTTTGTTTATAATCCACAAACGAAAAAATACGAATACAAAATATCAGATAATGAAACAGACAAATTACCTATTGATGAGATAAACGATTTATCCCCTAATACTATTGTATATGTATTAGATAAAAATGCAGGTAAATGTGGAAAATATTATTCCACTAATTGGGGATATGTTGAGGATAAGCAAGGAAAGATTGATTATTCGGATACTAAAAATATCCATTACAAGGGAGATATTGCTTGTTCTGGAGGTAAATTTTCTTCCCAACAAGAGGAAGACGAGGCCTATGCCTTTTGGCAGTTCTTAAAAAATTGTTACGACTCTTATAAAACGCAAAAAGAAGGATATGTGCCAAGATGCCTTTGGGATCATAATCTCTATATTCCAAACGGACCTTTTGGATATTATATAAATGACCCTGCCTTTACTTCTGGCATTGTAGATGGGCTTATAGAAACTGCTGATGGAGTATTAGATATTGCAAAGTTTTTAGATTGCTATAATCCTGTATCTTTTAGAGCTTGGACAGATGGTTGTGTTGATACCAGAGATAAAACGTACAATGCACTTAAGCAAATGTATTTGGTAATTTCTGATAAAGATAAGCTGAACGAAGCTTATAACGCTGTAAAAGGAAAATTAGGAGAATATATAGACGAAACCACCGCTGTAGATAACCAAGCAAGGTATAACCACGGTAAGATAGTCTTTAATGTAGCCAGTTTATTTATTGGTGTAGGCGAAGCCAAAGCTTTATTAAATGGCGAAAAAACATTAGCTTTAGTGCTGAAAGAAGGCTTATCTGCCTATGCTACTATACCAGAAACCATTCTGAAACTTACCCAAAAAGCAGGCCGGGAAGGCATTGCTTACATTGCCTTGAAAACAGGAAACAAAGGAGCATACCTTGGCTACAAACTAGCCAATACCGAAATAAAACTGGCAGATGTAACCGCCCAGCAAGTTTTTGCCAATATAGAATGGGCTACCAAAAATGGGGTGGTTCTTGAGAAGATAGAAAATATTACTTTTGTAGAGAAAGCTGGAACTCAAAAAACAGGTATTCTTGAGATTGTCAAGCAAGAAGATGGAAAGTTAGGGGTTAGAGTGATTGATGATATGGTTATTCCTTCAAAATATAGAATTTCTATTTTTGATAAGGTAAAAATTATTGCTAAAGACGAAACCTTGCCAACTCAAGTAATCGAAAGTTTTTTAGACAACTATTACTATACAGGGGAGACTTTAGAAGACATAAGTGTTTATAGAAGATTTGGAGGTGATGGTGCCAATCAAGCAAAATTGTTCAGTGGGTTTTCTAGTACAGAAGCAGTTCTAAGTAGAAATGATTTGGCAATTTTAAAAAAATGGAGTAATATGCAATTCGAAGCAGAGTTTGTTGTAGAGAAAGGAGCTACTTTAAATTTGGGGAAAATTGCACCTCAATCAATTTATTCAGGAGGAGCTGACCAAGTTTTACTTCCACGGAATATTCCTGAAAATTGGGTTAAAAACATTAAGGATTTAAAAACTGGAAAAACATATTCTTTAGAAGAATTCAAAACAGCTTTTCCTGAACTAATCTATAAAAAATAACTGCAATGGAGAATAAAGAATTTTTAAATATCGCATTAGAATTAGAAAAAAAAATTTCAGAAACTATTTTATTAGTAAATGATTCATTAGGGAAGAATCCCTTTGACGGCTTAGATAAATCATTGAAAATAGTTCAACAAAGAAATTATAAACAATTTATTTCTATCAAAAAAAAGACAAAAGATATTTTTATGGTTTTGTTTGGTAGTCAAATTAAAAATGAAGATTTAATTATGAATAATTTAAATGAAATAGATGCTCTTATAAATAAAATTGGGTAATGTATCAGATGTGGCGATAAAGAAATAATTCTTTGAAAATCGCTACAAACTTGCCAATACTGAAATAAAACAGGCAGATGTAACCGCCCAGCAAGTTTTTGCCAATATAGAATGGGCTACCAAAAATGGGGTGGTTCTTGAGAAGGTAGAGAATATTACCTTTGTAGATAAAGCTGGAACGCAAAAAACAGGTATTTTTGAGATTCTCAAGCAAGAAGATGGGAAATTGGGGATTAGAGTTGTAAGTGAATCTGTTGTTTTAAGTTTTAAAGGTGATATTGGAAATATTTTCAATGTTTTCATAAATGCTGGTTATAGACAAGAACAGATTGGAAATATTGTGAAAATATTTTCTAAGGAAAATAAGTTATTAGCAGAAATTTCAGAGAATAGCATTCGATTTAAATATGAAGGCTGTGGAAAAGATATTATTACCAATTCTGATAGAACAACTACTTGTATAGCAAAATATGATGATTTACTAGATGCTCCAGGTTCTAAATGGATCAAGAATGATTTGCCAGAAGGTGCTTTTGGAAGAGGAAAACCTAATAAAGGAGGTATTAACATTTTAGATGTGGATGATAATACCTATTTAGGGTTACAAAAAGATGCTCTAAAAAATCTTCAGAAATCTGGAATTACAAATCCTACAAAAAATCAAATAATTGCAGAGGCAAATGAAATATTTTGGAGAGATTATAATTTACCATTCTTAGAAGAAGCTTTTGCTAGGGGTGATGATATCCGTTTATTATCAGAACCTCAAACTTTATTTAGTGCAACTGGATTTTATCAACGAGAAATAGAGGTAATTACAACGGGCTGGAAAAAGCCAGATGGTACATTTATCCAACCTCTAAAAAATAAGTATAATTATAAATTCAACGAAATTACCAAGACTTATGAAAAAATTAAATAGTATCAATTTTGTAGTTTTTAAAGAAGATAAATTATATTTAGAAGACATTCCAATTTCTGTAGGGATAAATATTGAAGATTGGCTAAAAGAATATTGTAATACTCCCTATGAATTTGAAAATTATTCTTCTTTATATCCTGAATCTGAAAGGATTAAATTTAAGAATTATGAAAAAGGAATTTCAATTTATTTAGAGGATAGAATCATTGAAAGTATAAATGTTTTTCCTCGTGTTTGGGAAAATGATAGTAGATGTTATCAAGGAGATATTTTCATTTTCGATAAAAAATTAGAAGTTCCTTTTTTGTCGGATGATATTGAAAAATATTTTCCAGGTATTCAAATAAAACCAAAAGGATATTGGGATAGGTTTACTGCTCACGAAAGTGTTGAGTATCCCATAAATGATAATATGGTAATAGAAATATCAATGTCCAGATTGCCTAGTTTAGTAGGAAGTATTTCCTTAAAGAATAATGTATCAAATTTGTAAGTTGGTAATGTATCAGATTTGGCATTGGCAGAATAAAGCCTTGTAAATCAATATAAATATACAAGAACAGAATAGGGAGTGGTGGGTATATGCTCCCACGCTACTGCGCGATTGCATCGCCTTGTCCTCGCGGATATATAACCATTACTTGCTTGCACAAAAGTGCGGGCTGGTCGGTGGGAACCAACGGTCAGCGTAGCTAATTGCAATCCTCCGGCGATATCGATTGACGATGCTTCTCCCCGTAGTTTAAGTCCCAACGATTACGTGTTGGTGCGTTTTTACGACGATTATACCTATGGATTGGAAACCATTGTAAACAAAGGAACCAGCATATACGTACCGGCACTTACACTTTGGGCAATGGTGCAAGAAAAATCTGCACGCGATTTATCGTTTGGATTCAAGGCTGTTGGATTTTTTATATCTTTACCCTTTGCACTAGAAGGAGGAACATCAGGTACTCTGGCAACTATCGACGCTCTGTTTTTAGGTGCTGATATTGCCACAACCGATACCGGATGGCGTAACAAGGTAACTTCCAACGAAGGGAAGGAAGTACTTCGGCTATACGATGCACTCGAAACTGCCTATTTTACTGCTCAAACCGTTTATGCCCTTAAAAACGGATTAAGCAGTTTATCCGATGCCCTAACCCGATGGAAAAACACCACCCGCTCCGCAGATGAAATAGCTGCCATAGACGGAAATGTTGGGAAGATAGTAGTGGAAACGGAAAAGGGAGGAAGTGTAGCAACCATAACTAATCCTAAAAATATTAGAGAAGCGGTAAAAGATTGGGCAAAAATAAAACAGGATAGATTTAACCTTGCAGATGACTTTTATAAAAAAGGAGGTGCCGAAGATTACGACAACGAATTGCGTGGTATTGACTTTGATAAACCAGTTCAAAAAACTACCATTCAAAAAGATGAATACCTTTATCAGTATTGTAAGAGGGATGATAATGATGTGCCAATTATTGGTCAATACTTTTATAAGAGTGAAGGTATTAATCCTAATAAATTAGGATTTGATACTACGGGTAGAACATTAGTGAAATTTAAAGTTACACAATCGACAGAGTTTTTAGAAAGTAATGCTGCTACTATTGATGATTGGAATAGTAGTACAAAAATATTTTCAGGTGGGGAAATACAATTGTTTAATAAAAATGCAAAATCAGTCGTTACAATAGTTTCATTTTAATTATAAAATTATGAATGTATTAAAAGATGTTATTAGAGATGTGAAATATAATAAAAAAATAGATGTATCAAGATTTGGGTTATTCAAAAAAAGATTAAGTGACAATGAGATCGGATTTACTCCTTTTGATAACTCACTAAAAAATATTAGGGTTTATTACAAAATAAATGGAGATGCTCTTTTAATTTATTTTTTTGTCAAATCAGAGAACCAAATAAGTATAAGAGAAGCCGAAGAATTATTAGGAGGTTATCAAACAGGATATAATTGGCGCGATTGTTTTACGCGATTTAATTTTAATGGCATACAAAACGAATATATTGAAGGAATTTATTTTGATAAAAACAATGAAATAATTGTAGATAAAGAGAAAAATCAATACATTGAAAATGACCATTCAGGTAATGTTACTATCCAAGATTATAGCAAGTTATGTTTTGATGGGTTTGTGATAAAGTATAAATAGCCGTTGCTGGCGTGGAGTAAGCCCTTGTCCTTATGGGTATATAACCATTACTGCTTGCGCAAAGGTGTAGGCTGGTCGACAGAATTTTCTTTTTACTGGTGAACGTTGGATAATGGGAGTGTAATAATCTACAAGCGGGCTGGGGAGAGCTTCCTTATCCTAATGAGGAGAGTCTCCTCATTAGGCTGTGAGTTGTCTCCTCATTAGGCTGAGGAGAGTCTCCTTATTGGAAGTGGTGGCAGAATTGTCTCTGATGGCACGTTTCTGTGAGCTGTGCTAAGACAAAGGAAAGAAAACAGACCGTCCCCACGCGCGGAAGTACTGTCCCGTCACGGGACAGAGTATTCGTAGGCGCGGAAGCACTGTTTTTTCACGGGACGGACTTTCCACGCGCGGGGAAGCTCTGATTTTTTACTTGACAGACCTTCCACGCGTGTGGAAGTACTGTTTTTTTTCGGGACAGCGTATTCTTAGGTGCGGAAGCATTGTTTTTTTTGCTTGACAGACCTTTCACGCGTGTGGAAGTACTGTTTTTTTTATACTATCGAAAATAGATGCCTAATTTTATTCCCCACAACTTTTTGACTTGATCCACTATTTTGTGTGTGTATTTGTGTGTGCATAAATAAAAAACACCTACAAGCAATCTGCATGTAAGTGTTTAATAATTATTTTGTGACCCAGGAGGGGTTCGAACCCTCGACCCACAGATTAAGAGTCTGTTGCTCTACCAACTGAGCTACTAAGTCATTTTTGATCGAAAGTAGTGTCGTTTCTTCTTTCGGAGTGCAA
>Ga0302203_1000116_pt1 | contig 33377 bp, 31 predicted proteins | sample II_Fen_E1_1_FD_194576 | JGI IMG/M metagenome (GOLD analysis project Ga0302203, IMG submission 194576) | Peat permafrost microbial communities from Stordalen Mire near Abisko, Sweden - II_Fen_E1_2 | ecosystem: Environmental > Terrestrial > Soil > Wetlands > Permafrost | place: Sweden: Abisko...
TGAGTTGCTTTTAAATGCATTTATTAAAAGGTTCGCAATCAATGCCAACACTAATAAAAATAAACAAATCATCGCGGAACTGAGGAACTATGGCAAAATTGCCGCTTAGTTTAAATAATTTTATAACAAACCATTGTAATATAATAGACTTATATAATCAATTATAATACTATAGACTTATAATTTTAAATATAGACTTATAATCAGGAGTAGTTTTAGATATAACTATAGAAGTATGAAGTTATAATACTACCGTACCACCTTCCCCAATGCTCCATCACTTATCAGAGTATTGCGGTTCTGCAGAATGTAGTCTGTTTATTTTGTATTTCCCTTTCAACACATCCAAACGACAACATTCTTTCTCAATTCGGTCGTCGCACTCTTTCATTTCATATTTGTCTTTTTTTTAATACTAATTTATTTGTTAACATACCACAATATAACATATTTCATTGGTTATCTCTCTTATCAATAGCTTCTTTAGCTCCTGCCGGCAGTTTACTGTACAATCCGCTAACCCGCTGTGGCATGGCAATCATATAATCAACGATGACATTAATCAATTCAAACAGGACATCAACTGTTTCTTTGCTTTCAAGTCTTCGCTTAGACTTGTACTATACAAGTCATTGCCTTGGGTATAACCACCGTCCTCATCAAGTGATTGAACTATGGCCGTTTCGAATGTGTGTTCAAAATAAAGCATATTTAATTAAATAAAAAATCTGTAATCATACATCTTCCCTTCAAATCGAGATAATAAATTACCAATTCTTGCAATAGTATTAGATGAATCGATTGTTGCAGGTAATTTTGTATATAGATCAAATGAATTCCAATTCATTTTTGTAAGACCCAATATTTCTGTAGCAATAGTATTTAAGTCTGCTTCCCCATAATGCTTCACAATTTTTAATGGACTTGGTATACTTCTACCACCTAAGTAATATTTGAACTTTGGATTTCTAACGGAAGGAACAATTCCATGTGTCCACAATAATGCGGTTTTATCATTCAATAAAACACATGTTCCTCTCGATATTGGGAATCCATCGGTTTGTAAAATCCAATTATTTACTTTTGTTGCAAAATATCTGACATCATGTTCAAAATTGATTTCAATCAAATCAACTTTTTTTACTCCGGCTTTGGATAAACTATCAATAATCCCATTAATCTCAGTTTCCTTGAAAGGCGTTCTTTTGTGAATTACCACTCTTTGAGGTAGGGTGTTCATAGATTGCATAAACAACTCACGTATAGAAATTCCAAATTTAAATGCTTCATCATATGAAAGATAAGGATTAGATTTCTTATCTAAAACAAAATCTTCAACTCTTGAAAGCTTATATTTTAATCCTTGACCTAAAGAATCATAAATATGGCTACAACCTAAAACAATTTCAGTTTCATTGCACCTTCTCTTAACACTATATCCAATCCCTGCATAAGCAGTATTTACATCTAAGTTAGATAATACCCATGGCGTTCTCAAAGATTTCACATAAAAAGATAAAGATAGCCACCAATATATCTGGCATTTTAAATTATCCGTTAAAGTAGATTCTTCAATTAATTGAGTAGCGATATTTCTTTGGGCAGCAAAGGCTTTTATATAATCGTGTAAATCGAATACTTCCCCATCTTCTTCAAAGTGTCTGTATGATTGCCATTCTTCAGGAATAAATATTACTATCGATAGTGTTGGATAGTTACTTGCTAATGATTCAATTTTCGCAGTCAATTCTCTTACAAGATTAATTGCATTAGTTTTGATTGAATCTGCAGAATGGAGAAAATTAGACGACAACCACTTGTCACCACCATATTTTGGAATATCAATGGGCAAATTATATACCGGATAAAATCCAGGATATGGTAACAAGTAGTCAATATTTTTATCTGCATCAAACTTATCGTTAAGTCCGCATAAAAATGAATACAGTTTTTCTGAGTAAGCAGTAGGACAAACAACTCCCAATTTGATGTCACTTGAAAATACCTTTCCATTATAAAAGAAATCATAAGGTCTATGATTGGTTAAACCTCTCATTGGATGGAAATCTCTAAAAGGACGATCACTGTTCGCATTAATGAAGGTCAATTGAGGTTCCATAAATTGTATACCTTTATGCAACAACAATTTTGGATTGAAATCTTTAGGTTGATAAGCTTTGAAGTTATCATCTAAAACCTTAATATTCGAATAAGCTGTTGATTTTGTAATGCTAAATTTTAGACCACTCGCTGAATTTACAGGAAAATCAAAGATAAGATGATCTTGCGTAAATATCAATTTATACCAAGACTCTAATTTTTCATCGTATTTACCATTAAAAAGAACTTCTAAATATGGTTTGCTTACCGCTTGTCTTACCTCTTTTGAAATCTCTTTCTCAGATTGTAGATGAAGTGTTGGTTTAAATGTTAAGTACACGTAACGATTATCAAAAAACAGAGATAGTTCTAAGGCCTCATAAACATTAATGTCAGGACTTATTCCTGTCACGCCAGGACGAGGATTTTGTACCCAAAGTTTAAATTTTCTTTCTGTATTGAGATTCTTTGCTTTCGAAATTCCTAATAATGTCGCTTCTAAAAATAATGTTTGAAATGTGGATACATTCTTAATATCAAATGTTGAAATTGGAACTCGAATAATTTCCCCTTTAATTCTTCCTGAAAAGGTTTCATTAATAATTGTCAATGTTGATATTGCAAAGACTTTTCCATTAAATGGTACTGCTGATATTTCTTTATCTTTAGTCAGTTCACGTATTACTGTCCATGGTTTCTCTTCTTCATTATAAGAAATTTCAAATTGAAATACTTCTTTAGGGAAAGATATAGGATGTAAATTACTCTTTATATATCTATCTGATCTGGGATTGTCTATTTTAAATGGGATGATTGATTCAACAACTGGAATGCTTTTAAGTATTTCAGTTACTTTCGTTAGCATTTCAGTGTTATTTTCAAAACATGATTTGCAAAGATGTATTAAGGTTTTATCAAACCCATCTGTAGGAACGAAATAAGCTTCTCTTCCATTTTTTCTAATTTCAAGCAAGAAGCTTTCAATTTCAGGAGTTAAATCATATCCATATCCGCACCAATATATTCGTCCACTACCTTTTGCAGAATATACTTTTCTAAGAGAATCGACTAAAGACTTATCCCGACCACTATATCCTATAACAATAAGATTTTTATCATTGAGATGTCTTATCAAAGTCTGTTCTAAAGTGTCATTTTGATTATCAAGCTCTTTCGATGTATTTTTCAAAGATGAATATTTATAATCTCCATGTAAAGCAACGTACAATAATTCACTATTACTCTCTTGCCTATATATCCTATCGACATTATCTAAATTGACTGCAATAGGGGTTATATTCATTTGATGAGCAGCCCGTTCAATTAACCCATCAAAATTTGTACTCCATACAGACTTTAGAATTTGTGCCTGATTCAATAAGCATAATAGCTTATAACCGACATAAGGTTCTTTGTTCTCAGCTAAATGATAAAAATATTTACGTCTGTCATCTTCTATAGGATAGGCTTTTTCAACATAAAATGAATATTCTTCTTTAGAATTAAGTTTGGGGTACTCATCTCCAGCATCCAGCCATTTTTGAATTGTTGTTTTGACAGTGTCAGATTTATAATTTGAGAAGTATTCTACAGAATTTATATTATTAGAGGTATAAATGTCTTTTTTCCATTCCCAAGTACAATCAGCCGCTGATTGAATACCAGAACTTATTGAGGCTCCCGCACCAAGCAAAAAAGCATGAGAAACGTCTTTGTTTCGTTTGAAAGAACGAACAAAGGCATCATATTCTAATAGAAGTTCATTTTTATCCATAATATTTGATTTAATCAATATACTTTCACCTTCCCCGTCACCACTTCGCTTATCAACGTAGTGCGGTATTCCTGAAATAATTCTATCTGTTTTTTGAATTTCTCTATCAGAGTATCTAAACGACTGCATTCTGTTTCGATATGAGCAACAATGGTTTGTTGCTCAACAAAAGGTGGAAAAAGTATTATTGTCTCATTTAGCTCTTCTCTATTCAAATGTGGCTGGGCGGCACGTAAAGTATGAGCAAGTAACTGCATTTTTAGAACGTAATTACTCAATAAACATTTACTTATAAAGACAGGATTAACTTTAGAATCACAACGAACAACCATATCATATCCAGTTACTGAACCTTCAAATTCCTTGGGAATTATAGTTGAATCGGCTGTATAGGCTCCACTTCTTACGACAATTATATCATTCTCTTTAAGAATAGGATCTCTATCGTAAGGAACATCATCTGGATCTACAAAAACTAAGTTATTAGTATCTATTCTACCCCTAAAAACATTTGTGGCACGAATAATTGGTAATCCATCACTTTTCTCCTTAGGCGGTTGTCCTAAACCATATCTAACTTTACTGATCCATTTCAGTTTCATCACTTCCCATTGCTCCGGTATATCTCCCAGCCATTCTACTCCAGACGGTTTTAGCTTTACTGTTTTATCTACCCCACGTGTTACTGCTTGGTTGATAATGGTTTGTTTTTCTTCTTCGTAAAGAGCTATCAGTTTTTGCTTATTAGCAATGATGTGGTCTATCTCGGCTGTTTTACGGTCTAGGTAGGTGGCAATAACTGTTTGCTCATTCTTATCAGGAAGAGCAATTAAAAATTCGCCAATATAGCTACTATTAATCGCGGGATAACTTACCCCAACAGAATTAGAAATAGTTTCATTGATAAAAAATGGACTTAATGTAAAATACCCAAGGAAACCGGATTCAATAGATTTCCGCCGAAGTACTGCAAATCCAGTTGAAACAATTAAATTTTCAATAGGTTTTTTTACTGTTGAGATAGCTTTTAGATATGTTCTAACTGTAGATACTATTACATCACCATCTTTTACAATGCGTCTTGCCCTAGATGGAGCTTCTTTAAAACTATAGGTTGTGAAGTTACTTATTCCAGTAAGGTAATTCACGTCTCCAATTTCGACATAATTTATTTCAAAATCCTCATCTGTAGTTTCACTTAAGGTTTCATCATTTATTGAGATACAATATTTCAACCGTTTCACCTTCCAGTGTTCCGGAATATCTCCAATCCAGTCAATGCCGGAGGGTTTGTATGTGTCGTATGTTGTCATTTAGTTTTTCTTTCTCTTCTATCAGAACAATTCTGAAAATGTATTATCTTTGTATCGCCGTCCCGGTACTTTCTCTCTCGGATATTAGATGCCGATGATGAAGCCGTTTTTTTTCTTTTTATAGCAGTACAGTTTTCTCCAACTTTGTTGTTTCTTTCTCCAGCTCTAATATATCTGCTTTTATCTCTTCCAGTGACCGCAACGGTTTAAACTCGTAGAAATACTTCGTAAAGTTCACTTCATATCCTGTTTTGGTTTTTGTTTCATCAATCCAGGCATCGGGGACATGGGGTTTTACTTCCCGCAGGAAATACTCTTCAATAGTTAGCGGTATGAGTTTCCCGTTTTCGTTCTTCTTCAGGAACGGTATATTCTCGTAATCGCGCAGTGAGCTGTCGGGTTTTGGCTTTCCGGTTTTATCTTTCTGTATGTTTCCTTTTGCATCTCGCAGAGGCTGTTCTACGGTTATCCGCCAGTAACCGAAGAAATCGTTAGGGAATATCTTGCAGAATTCACCTTCCCGAAAGTTCCCGTAGAGTTGGGTAATATAGCCTATCCCTTTGGTGTTTCCGTTTTCGACAATGGCTTTCCGTTTATTACCCAGGCTACGGTCCATCTTCCGCCAGAAGCGGTTATACTCAATCTTGCCCTCTTTCAGTAATTCATCATCTTTTACCCCTGTGGCGTTTATCAGTTGTATGTTGCCTTTGCGTTGTGCCCTCTTATGATTCGTCACGATCCAGATATAGGTGGAAATGCCCGTGTTGTAAAACAGTTGGTCGGGCAATGCTACGATAGTTTCCAGCCAGTCGTTTTCAATAATCCAACGGCGGATATTGCTTTCGCCACTCTCGGCAGCCCCGGTAAACAACGGTGAACCGTTAAACACAATGGCAATACGTGAGCCTTCGGGCTTAATCTTCGAGAGTATATGCTGCAGGAACAACAGGGATCCATCGTTGATACGGGGCAAACCTGCTCCAAAGCGTCCGGCATAGCCCTTTTTATCCGCTTCGGCTTTGATAATCTTTTCCGCCTTTTTCCAGTCGACTCCAAAAGGAGGATTTGAAAGCATATAATCGAATTTCTCGTTTTCCAACCCATCTACCGTAAAGGTGTTTCCAAATTTAATGTTCGATGGATTCTGCCCTTTTATCAGCATATCCGACTTACAGATAGCGTACGATTCGGGGTTTATCTCCTGCCCAAATACTTTCAGTTCAGCCTTCGGGTTTAGCTCTTTCAGGTGCGATTCGGCTATCGAGAGCATTCCTCCTGTTCCGCAAGCGGGGTCATACAGTGTTTTCACGATCCCTTCCTGTGTCAGTATCGCGCTGTCTTCGTTGAAAAGCAGGTTTACCATGAGCTTAATCACCTCACGCGGTGTAAAGTGTTCCCCCGCTGTTTCGTTGGATTGTTCCGAGAACTTACGGATCAGCTCTTCAAACACATAGCCCATCTCCATCGATGTCATATCCGCCAGGTCAATTTCCTGGAACGATTTGACTACCCGGTAAAGTATATCCGTTTTAGGATCGTCCATACGGTCTATCTGATCGTCAAAACTGAAATACTCGATAATCTCACGGGCATTGGTCGAGAATCCGGTAACAAAATTTCGTAAGTTTACCCCAATATGATTCGGGTCAGCTATCAGTTTGTCAAAATCAAACTGGCTGCGGTTATGAAAATTATAACCCGCTACTTTGTTCAGTGCAGTATCTTTAGCATTTTCTTTAAAGCTTTCAACTTTAGGAAGGTAAGCCAGTATTTTTTCTTTGGTGGGCTTCAATACACAATCCAACCGTCGCAATACCGTCAACGGTAGAATTACTTTCCCATAATCCGACTGCTTATAATCACCACGCAACAGGTCCGCTACTTTCCAAATCAGGTCGGCTTTTTCATTGAAATTACTCATCTATATCTTTTTTCTATTCGTTTTGTTATTTTATTGTTCAAAATTACACATTCTATTTTAATAAACCTATTTGTCTGTTAAGGTATTTGTGTTTTTAGTGAAGGCTTTACTTGGTGTGAGGGCTGAATGGTTCGGAAAGTGGAGTAAAATGAAATATAGGTAATGGGTAGTTCATGGCTTAGTTTGGTGCGTGCTGCCATTGTTCGGAAAGTATAGCCACGATAAAGGCGGAAACTAAATCTTTAAAATGGTGTAACTTGTTTTATTCGATAGATTGTTTTTTTGTGTAGAAACCTTATGCCTCAAGTCTGTGTAAATATCTTTTATTGAGACGCGAAGCATTGTGTCAGTACGTTATTTTATTTTTGATTTTTTCGGATTTTGTCTCGTATCAAAGATACGTAATAATGCTATATATTCTTTGTTCTCTTGATAAAAAAGTGTATTGTGCTTACTTATCACACATTTACAGACTTTTATCTTCTTATTTACCAATGGAAATTGTTTTGGTTGTTTTGATATATTGAAGAGTAATGTTTCAGTCTCTTTAATAAATCTCAAAACAACTTTTTCATCCCAATTTTCGTTCAGATAATTCAATATATTTTCAAAATCAGTTACAGCCAGAGGCGACCAACTAATTGATTTAAGCATGGTTGTATTTGCTTTTTATCGTTGTCATTACTTGCTCGTGCGTGATACCTTTACCATCATTCAACTCCTTAATTGCATCTTCAATCCCCTGTTTTTCAGATTCTGTAACACTCAACCATTCGGTTATATCCTTACTGCTATTGATGTAATTCAACATTAAACCGTAAAATTCTTTTAGTTTCGAGGCATCTAATGCATCTACCTGTCTAAATATTTGCAGTTTCAATTCTTCAGTGCTCATAATATTGATTGTTTTATTCGATAGATTATTTGTTTTTTTTGATAGATTCTCAACTATATAAAAATTATTTTTTAAGCATTGCATAGGGGTGACAAGATGCATTCTTATATTGTTAATTTATTTTCTTTTCTTATTATTGTTATAGAGTATCTCCGGGTCTAAATCGGCTTCATTATTCCATTCAATGCTATCGAAGCTTACTTTTACCGAATTAAATAAGGAGACATCTTTTAGTTCCTTGAAAATTCCGATCCCTAAATAGGGGTTCATGTCAACCGATCCTTCTAACTAACTGAAAAGTTGTTTGTCTTTTTCACGAAATATCCTGTTTAACTGTTCTGTTTGTTAATTGCTTCTATGATGCTTTGCATGTTGCAAATGTACAAAAAAGCATTTGCAAATAAAGTCAGAAAGGAATTTTTTCTTTTTAAGTTCATACGATTGACCTGTTTCCTAACATTTTTAGGTTTCTCCGGTTGTATTTACAGGCTTGTAACCGTTGTTAGATTGTTCTTTTGTGCCTGTTTAATTCTGTCGAGGAAATTACAATTCATTTATACCATAACCGAACAGAGCATAATCGTATTTCACTGGATCGGAGGGATCAAAGGTTCTTAGTATGGAAGTTATTTCTTCTACTGCTTTCCAGTCGTTTTGTTTCCGCGCGAGTAGTCCCAGTCCACGGGCAACATTGCCGCTATGAACGTCCAACGGAAGCATAAGTGCAGAGGCCGGGATGTCTTTCCATAGTCCAAAATCTACTTCATTCCCGTCACTGCGTACCATCCAACGGAGAAACATATTGAGGCGTTTAGCTGCAGAGTTGGCTGTAACATCGGAGATATGTTTCTTTACATGTACGGCATGGGGAATGGATAAAAAAACGCTACGGAAATGGTTTAAGGCACTGTAGATATTTTCTTCCTTCCGGTAACCGGTGGTAAAAACATCTTCAAGTCCCCCGTGATGGATATAAATGTTTCGTAATGATTCGAGGAAATACAGGCAATCTTCTCCGTTGAAAGTACGGTGGACGAAATGAGTAATCCGTTTTAAGTCATCGCTGTGAATCGATGTTTCCATCAGGAACTCATAGGGTGAATTATCCATCAGTTCCATGAGCCGGTTAGCATTGTTGATAATGCTTTTACGCTGTCCCCAGGAGATCGTGGCTGTCAGAAATCCTGCAATTTCAATATCTTCTTTTCTTGAAAAGTGGTGTGGTATTTGAACAGGGTCCGCGTGAATAAAATCTGTTTGGTTGTATTTATTTACCCGTGAATCCAGGAAGTCTTTGATATCGGAATTGTCAAATATTGATAAACTATTCCGGATCAACGGTGTATCTAAGAAAATGGAATCGCCTTTCATAAGCAAAACAAAGATTCGAATGCGACCGACAGTTCATTTTCCAAATGATGTGCACTCTGGGTATATCCTTTCTCCTTGAGTGAGGTTACAAAATCACTGTGCGATCTACCTTTTCTGTAATTGGGCTCCTTAGCAGGATGCTTCAGGTATCGCTCGAATGTGGCGGCAGGCTCGCCGATATTGAGCACTGCATGGTATAAAAGCACATTCTTATTCCGGTATATGGCCGATCCCAGTATTTTTTTTTCTGAAATGGTGATGTCGGAAATTCCCATAAGGGCTAAATCATGTATCCCCGTTTTTTCGATGGCGGAGATAATAAGCTTGTTTATATGCTGAAATACGTCCCGCGGATGTGTTGTATTCCTGTCGGTAAATACGGCTGAAATCATCATGTTATTTGGTGTCAGCATAACGGTCTGTCCACCTGAAGGTCTTTTCAGTACGGTAATCTTATCCCTTATGACAAGATCCAGATTCAATGAATCCTCCGGATTGTTGGAAGCTCCTAGCACAATGTATATTTTGTCCGGAATCCAGGTCATAAACTGATTGGACTTCTTTTGGAGTAAGTCCATATCGGGAAGATAATAATCAGTTGTGTTAATCATAACCATGTGTTGATGTGATAATTTGTTGATAGGATCATAAATGGAACCTTTATGAATAAAGCATTATTTATGAATTGCCTGATCAAAGGCTTCAAAGCCGGCTTCCATGTATATCTCCGATACCGTGGGATGGGCGTGAATAGTTCTGGCTACATCATATACAGTGGCTTCGACACTCATAAATGCACCCGCTTCTGCAATCATATCGGTGGCATTGGCTGCTACAATCTGAATCCCCAGCACCTGTCCGTATTTTTTGTCTGAAATCATACGGATAAATCCTTCGGTGTTCCCTTCAATCATCGCTTTAGCATTTGCCGATAACGGGAATTCGCTAATCTTATAATCAATCCCCGCCTCTTTAATCTCTTGTTCGGTCATTCCTGTCTGGGCAATTTCGGGCACCGTATACATATTGATCGGATAGGTGCCGATGTCAAAGTTTACTTTAATGCCTTTAATGAAATTTACTACATGAATCCCCTGTGCAGATGCCACATGAGCTACAAAGCTTTTACCGCTGACATCACCAATGGCGTAAACACCTTTAATGCTTGTTTCGAAACTATCGGACGTTTTTATAAATCCACGTTCGGTAAGTTCCAGCGGAATCTCGCTTTCGGGAAGAATCGCTTTCCGCGAATTACAGTTGACCAGCAAATCACATTTTATTTTCACTCCTCCTACATGAAGTTCTCCGTTATCATACTTTTCAGGATAGGCATTGAGTATCAAATTAATGCTGTCGGATTTTAGTCTTTGGATAATAGTCGAAATCAAATAGTCATCCAATCCGTCCATAAAATAGCTGCTGTTGGCAATCAGGGTCACTTTTTTACCGATTAGGTTGAAAAACTGGGCCATTTCTACCGCAGATACATGATTGCCGGTAACAACAATATCCTCCGGAATTGATTCAATGGAAAATAACTTCTCCATCTCAATGATCGGAGCATTTGCTAACCGGTTGTCCATTGCTTTGGGTTTCGAGCCGGTTGCAAGAATGATGTTCCCGGTAGAAATCTTTCTGTCGTCAATGTAGACAGCGTGGTCTGAACCAATCCGGGCAACACCGGTAATAACGTCAACGCCATTTTTCTTAAGGAGATAACTCACTCCTTCGGATAATTTTCCGGTGATGCGTTGCGACCTTGCTTTTACTTTTTCCCAGTTGAAGGACAGGTTCTCCGGACGAATGCCATCGATTCCGTATTCTTCGGCGTCTTTCAGCCTGTTGAGCATTTTAGCACTTTCCAACAAGGCTTTGGTCGGAATGCATCCCCAGTTGAGACACATTCCACCTATATACATTTTTTCGACAATAGCGGTTTTCAATCCAACCTGCCCTGCCCGGATGGCTGCTACATAACCTGCCGGCCCGGCGCCAATAATTACTATATCATATTCCATAATCAGTCTCTTTACATAAGGTTGTTGTTTCTCAATTTATTCCATCATCATTAAAACAGGATCTGCCAGAAATTTCATAATTCGATTCATAAAACGGGAAGCTTCGCCGCCGTCGACAACCCGGTGATCCACCGATAATGAAAGCGGTAATACATTTCCGACTATAATCTGATTGTCTTTCACGACAGGTTGCTTGATAATCCGCCCGATACCCAGTATTCCCGTCTGTGGATAATTGATAACCGGCGTAGCAAACAGCCCGCCTATCGAACCGTAGTTGGTCAGTGTAAACGTCCCCTCTTTCAGGTCGTTCAACGAAAGCTTCCTGTCCCGGGCTTTATCGGACAATTCGGTAATCTTTTCGGCAATTTGCATGATCGAAAGCTGATCGGCATCTCTGATAACCGGAACCACCAATCCTTCCGGGGTGTCCACGGCAATGCAGATATTATAACGGTTATTGAAAATCATTCTTTCGTTTTCAATATCTATTTGTGCATTCAGTTGGCGGTGTTCCTTTAATGCCAGAACGGTAGCTTTCACAATAAACGGAAGATAGGTCAGCTTGATGTTCTTCTCAGAGAATGTTTTTTTGAATTTCTCTCTGGTACCGATCAATTCCGAAATTTCCACTTCTTCGAAGAGCGTCATATGGGCTGTACTCTGTTTTGAATTCAGCATATTCCTGGCAATCGTTTTCCGTATCTGGGTAAGCGGCTCATAAGTCACAGCATCGGGAGGCAGTGTCTGGGTAAAGGCTACAGTCTTTTGACCGGCTTCACGGACTTGCTTCACAGGGATATAGTTTTGAATATCCTCTTTGGTTACACGACCTGATGGACCTGTACCAATCACCTTGTTGATATCGATATCGCGGTCTTTCGCCATAGCACGGGCCAGGGGAGTTGCCAGCACTTTCGTTATGGGCTTTTCTTCCGCCTTTTGTTCCGCCGGCGATCCTTCATCGCTGGAGGCCAGATACGCATTCTTATCTGCCAGTTCCATGGTTCCTACCACGCCCGCAGCTTCTTCATCGGGTTCTGATGCCGCTGGTTTATTGGCTTCTTCAACGGCTTCGGCCCCGAATACGCCTTCAATTTCTATTTCAACCAACGGGCTTCCGACATGAATGGTCTCGCCCACACTTCCGTAAATGGCCACAATAGTTCCTGCCTTGGGAGAAGGTATGTCCGTGACTATTTTGTCGGTCTCCATATTGACCAGTGCTTGTCCTGCTTTTATGTCCTGTCCTTTCACGACATACCATTCGAGGATGGTACCTTCTTCAAGTCCTTCTCCAATATCCGGAAAATTAAAAATATATCTCATAGTTTTGAAATTTAGAATTTAACGGTACGTTCTATCTCGTAAAAGATCCGCTCCGGCGTTATGATATACATGTGTTCTCCCTTTGCCAACGGAACGATGGTGTCAAAACCCATCACCCTTTTGGGTGGTGCTTCCAGATAAAGGAATGCCTCCTCGTTGGCAATAGCCATAATTTCGGCACCTACACTGAATGATTCGGGAGCTTCGGCAACAATCACTATCCTGCCTGTCTTTTTGATCGATTCGGCTATGGTCTCCTTGTCTATCGGATAGATCGTCCGCAAGTCGATCAGTTCAACCGAAATGCCGGCTTCCTTGGCCATGACAATGGCTTTCTGGCATTCCCGGATCATGGTGCCAAAAGCCACAACGGTAACATCATTTCCTTCGGTCAGCACTTTTGCTTTCCCGATGGGTATGCTGAATTTATCGTCAGCTACCTCTTGTTTTATTGCCCTGTAAATGCGTTTCGGTTCCATAAAGATGACCGGATCGTTGCTTTCGATCGCTGCAATCATCAACCCTTTGGCATCGTGCGGAGTGGATGGGATCACCACTTTTAATCCCGGGATATGTGCATATAAGGCTTCGGGACTCTCGGAATGATGTTCGAGGGCATTTATTCCGCCTCCGTATGGAAACCGGATTACCATGGGCACCTTGTACATGCCGCGTGAACGGTTGTGCATACGCGATACGTTCGATATGATCTGGTTAAATGCAGGATAGGTAAATCCGTCGAATTGCAGTTCAACCACCGGCCGTAAACCCGATAGAGCCATTCCAAGTCCCGCTCCGACAATGGCCGATTCGGCTAACGGCGAATCAAAAACACGCTCGGAACCATATTTCTTTTGTAATCCTTCGGTGACTCTGAATACACCGCCTTCTCTTCCGGTATCTTCTCCGTATACCACTACTGATTTATCTTCGCCAAGCTTTATATCCAGAGCATTTGTTATTGCCTGTACTATTGTCATTACGCTCATTTTCGGTTTTCCTTCCATTGTTGAAATCGTTCATAATCTTTTTTTTGTTTTTCCAATATATCCGGTTTCTCTTCATACATATAGTCGAAAATATCTTCCAGTTGATAAGGTGCGAAGTTTTCGGCTTCTGTAAACTGACTGTCAATTTCCAGCTTGTAGGCTTCTGTCAGCTCTTCCTCATTTTCTTTCCAGATACCCTTTTTGTCCATATATTTCTTCAACCGGATTAAGGGGTCTGTTTTTGCCCATTCCTGTTCTTCTTCTTTCGTACGGTATTTTGACGGGTCGTCGGAAGTCGTGTGTGCTCCTTTCCGGTAGGTCAGGGCTTCGATTAGCACCGGTCCGTTGCCGGCCCGGGCATAATCCGATGCTTCCTTGTAGGCGGCATACATGGCAAAAAAATCATTTCCATCTACCTTGATTCCCGGCAAGCCGAATGCAATTGCTTTTACAGCCAGGTTTACCGATTTGGTCTGGCTCTTAACCGGCACTGAAATGGCATATTGGTTGTTTTGTATAGTGAAAATGACCGGTACTTTCCATACCGCGGCAAAATTAAGCGCTTCGCTGAAATCACCTTCCGAAGTCCCGCCATCGCCTATAAACGGGAATACAACTTCGTCTTTCTTCTGATACTTGATCGAATACCCAATGCCGGTGGCATGAAGCAACTGCGAACCGATGGGTATACAGATGGGCAGAACATGATTGGCCTTCGTGAAATTACTGCCCTGTTCATTTCCCAGGTAATACAGGAATATCTCTTTCAACAGAACGCCTTTTGCCAGCATGGTTCCCACCTCACGGAATGCAGGTACCAGCCAGTCGTCTTCACGTATAATCATTCCGGCTGCAATCTGTATCGCTTCCTGTCCCAGGATCGGAGGATAGGTATACATGCGTCCCTGACGTTGGAATGATACGGCCATCTCATCGGCAACGCGTGCAAAAAGCATGGACTTATAGGCTTTAACGACCGTTTGATCATCTAGCTCCGGCATTAGCTCGCTGTTCAGAACTTTGCCTTCATTGTCGATGATTCTGAATATTTTATCCTCTTGTGGGTCAAATTTATTAAATATCATAGATTGTATTTTTTTTTGTGAAAGTCTTTTCTTTTCAAACGAAAATAAAAGTACCCTTGAAATTTTTGAATTATACTAACTAACAACCATTACACGATAAGGTTCAATGACGGACTGTCCGGATAGCTAACGACCGGTTGTCCGGATACCGATAACTGTTCCTGTCCTTTATTTCTGCACTGAACCGGTAAAATGTTTGTTTTCCGTTAATACCATACTAATATCCTGTATGCAACTTTGTTGCCGACCCTGTAAAATAAGGTGCAGTTCGACCGGGAGTGGAGTGAGAGAACTTGGATTTCCTTCTGACAGGTATTCGTCGAATAAAGCAACTGCAATTTCAGATAGATAATCAGGAACTGCTGCCATGCCGGTTTTTTACCGGTATTCATTAATTTTAATTCGTTTTTTGCTTTGTCGAAGCATTAAATTATCGTTTCTTTTCACTTGCTATTCGTTCATACTTGCGAGGGGGTTGCGAGGGGGTTGCGAGGGGGTTCAGTTAGGGTTCGGAGGGATAAACCTATCTGAACCCCCTCGCAACTCTCTCGGAACTCTATCCGATTCCCCATTATACCGAACCTGAAAGTTATTCTTTCGTCAGAAAACGGGAACAGGTGGAGTGACTCTTTGATTTTATAAATTCAATTCTTTTTATATTTATTTAAAATAAATGAATAATCTGTTTGAAGGTTAAAATATAGTTCGTATTTTTGACACGAAAATAACCGTTCAAGGAGTTGTAAATTCTGCAATAAAAAAGTCCGGATGGCATATCCGACCGATGAACTCAATTATTCTGAAAATGAATCGGATATATCCGAAAGAACGAAAAATATGTATTTCGTATCTTAAATGTATTCTATGAACGCTTTTTATAAACCGTATTTCTAAATTGATTTTTTATTATGAAAACTTCAATATTTTTTAAAGCTTGTGGAATGATATTGTTGTTCCAATTGCTATTTTGTACTTATGCTTTTAGTCAGGATATAACTGTTCGTGGCCATGTGAAAAATATTTTCGATAAACCGGTAACCGGCGTCCGTGTAAAACTACAAGGGACTACGATAGAAGTTTTTACAGATTCAATGGGTGATTACCAGATCACGTCACCTGTAAAGGGAAAACTTGTATTTTCACGCAGAGATTATGAAACACGGAAAATAGCTGTAAAAGGAAAAACTACAATAGATGTTTCTTTAGAGCTCAATCTGTACGGATCGAAGGAGCCGGATGTTGATACTGGTTTTGGCTCATTCAAACAGTCAAAAACATCCCAGTCATCAACTTCTGTTGATCAAAAATTAATTCATCAGAATAAAGAAGTTGACATAGCTCAACTTTTCCAGACAATTCCCAATTTAAAAGTTATTTATGAAGGCTCTGAAATAAAGCTTTTGATACGAGGAATCCGGAGCTTGACCGGTGATAATTATGCTCTCATTGTTCTAAACGGTAACACTTTTTATGGTTCACTCAATGATTTAGACAGAAATGCCATAGAGTCGATTGAAGTCTTAAAAGATGCTGCCTCATTGACTAGTTATGGTTCACGGGGAGCTAATGGAGTTGTTCTTATATCGACAAAAGCAAAAAAATAGCCCGGTTTGCCATGGATATTAATGCGGAAACGTATATTTGGTATGCCCTGAGTTTAACTGATTAGGCTGGATGGAAGAGATTTACATACGTATCACTACAGTATGCGGATTGTCTTGAAAAATGATATTGTGCTAACGTGTTGAAATTGTAGATGATAAAAATATCAGAATATCATCCTAAAGCAGATGTGGAGGAAGCAGAGTCTTATATAGCGAATGGTTGGGTGTTGTAAAATAGAAACGACGTACAAATTCGATCAAGATTCAATTATGAATAATATTTAGAAAACAGATGTATGAAGACTTATAAGAAAAACGCTGTTATTATTGGAGTATTGTTTATTTTCACTATGCTGGCAGGTATGATAGATGCCTATTTTGTTGCGCCGGAACTGAATAATCCGTTAGTCAATATCCTTCAAATTGACAGTAAATTACGGTTGGGAGTATTTTCCGTATTGATTATGGCTATTGGAATCGTTTTTATTGCTATAACTATTTTCCCGGTTATTAAAAAACAGAGTGAATCGATTGCCCTAGCGTATGTTGTCCTTAGAACAATTGAATGTTTGCTCCTTCTGTTAGGGTCTGTTTGTTATCTGTATATTATCGCTTTAGGTGGGAAATGTGTGAGTCAAGCCGATGTATCCGGGTATGTGATTGCTGTTTCTCTGGCATTAAAAATAAAATATTATGGTTATCAATTAGCCATGATTATACTTGGATTCGGAAGTTTATTTCTTTGTTATTCATTATATCAATCAAGGTGTATCCCCCGTTTTTTATCGATTTGGGGAGGGATTGGATATGGATTCCTGTTATTGAGTGCCGTGCTTGATATTTGCGGTTTGATAGATACGACTAATGGATTTGGAGCCGTGTTGTATGTTCCGGGAGGTCTGTGGGAATTAATTGCATTTCCGTTGTGGCTTTTTATCAAAGGATTCAATATCGCGTTAAAGGATCCTGTCTGGAAATAGGGTGTTAAATTATGAATACAAAAGTTGATTAAGATTCTGCAGGCTCGAAGCTTATTTATCGTTATTTGTACATTCAAAAAAAGAGGGCACCCCTAATAGTAGGGATGCCCTCAGTTATCTAATTAATAAAAAATCGGGCCTTTTTATTTTTGCGTCAGGAATTCATCATTGGTGCTGTTAACAGATAAATTCAAAACCACTAAATACTTTTTGTACTGGCTATCAGACAAAATATATTTCGCATTGCTGACATTGAACAACATAACTTTATCAACTGCAGCTTCATTGTCTGAATTCAAAGCTGGTATAAGTTTGTTCTCTGTCAATTCAAAAACATACTTTAATTGATCTGCCTGCGTATCATTGACGTTTAAGTAACGAACCAATGAATTAAAAGTAGTCTCATTGTTCAATTTGTAAACTGCTTTGTAATTGTAATTACTTGGATTAATTGCAAAGACGCTTGTTGCACATGCAACCATAACTAGAACTAAAATCTTTTTCATACCTTAAAATTTTAAATAATACAATTTTTATACCTATAAATAAAAAAAACAAAGAATTCCCTCGTGATTTTCTATTGGGTATTCCTTGTATCAGATTAGCGTCATATAAATACGATTTAAATGACAGTACAAAAATACATGTTATAAAACATATAAACAGCATCTTTTGAGTTAAATAGTGCTTGACAGCATGTTATTTAACTATGTTGTAAAACATGTTATTGTATAATTAGCTGTATACCTGATAGATATTAGTTTTTGGTAATTTAGTATGAAAATGCGAATTTTGAATAGTATGAGAAAAAAACGATAATACCTGGTTTTTGTGCGTCCGGTAGCCGGTTTTTCCTTTCGGATGATATGGTAATGAATCGGGCAGGGACAGATAAGCCGGTTTTGAGCAGTGATGCCGGATTGTAAATTATTCCTTTTAATTGTTGATTTGGTTTTAATTCCAGGCGTATAAAGGAGTGGGTTAAATAGTTTGCACTATTTTTGCAGCGTAAAAACGCTTGAACAAAAGCAACCCTGATTGAAAAGGATTTGACTTTTCAACAGACTAACCGGTTTATAACAAAGCCGAAACTCTCTACCAATGGCATCCACTATTATTATCTCCTTCTGCATATTGTTGCTGGTCGCATATTTGTTTGACTTATCGTCATCGAGAACCAAAATACCTTCGGTCATACTATTGCTATTGCTGGGATGGGTCTTGCAGCAACTTACCGGGTTTATGAATGTCCATCTTCCCGATTTTGCACCCATATTACCGGTATTGGGCTCTATCGGGTTGATACTTATCGTTCTTGAAGGGTCGTTGGAGCTTAAACTGGACAGATCGAAGATCGGGGTGATTAAAAAGTCGGTTTTAGGAGCCTTAATTCCCATGTTTGTACTGACTTTTGTATTGAGCTTCTTATTTCAGTATTTGGGAGGTTATCCATTCCGGAGTTGTTTGATAAACGCCATCCCGTTCAGTGTGATTAGTAGCGCAATAGCAATTCCCAGTGTAAGGGGAATCGGAAGCTCCGACAAAGAATTCGTGATCTATGAAAGCAGTCTGTCCGATATATTGGGGGTTATCTTTTTTAATTTCATGATCCTGAATACGGATTATGGATTTAGGACATTCGGAATTTTCGGAGTACACTTAATTATTATCATAGTAATGTCTTTTACGGCAACGATCGGGCTAACGGTCTTACTGCGGAAAATTGACCATCATATTAAGTTTATACCCATTATATTACTGATCATTTTAATTTATACGTTGCTGGATATTTATAAACTTCCCTCGTTGATATTTATTCTGACATTCGGGTTGTTTATCGGCAACCTGTATAATTTTAAGCGATTTAAGTGGATTAAGAAATTGCATCCGGAGGAATTGAAAGTTGAAAGCCAGAAATTTAAAGAAATAACGACTGAAATGGCTTTTCTGATCCGTGCCTTATTCTTTATATTGTTTGGCTACCTGCTCGAAACATCTGAAATTCTTAATACGCATACCTTACTGTTATCGGTTGTTATTGTATTGATCATTTTTACTTTCAGGCTTATACAACTTAAGTTGTCAGGACTCCCGTTGAGACCGTTACTCTTTGTTGCACCAAGAGGATTGATTACCATTCTGTTATTCCTCTCAATTGTCCACGGACAACATATATCGTTGGTCAATAAATCGCTTATTGTTCAGGTTATCATGCTGACGGCATTGATCATGATGTTTGGGTTAATGGTTTCGCCAAAGCAGGCAACTATTGAAGAGCTGTCGGAAAATTAGCCGAGCTTGAATGACCTTATATCAGGTGACATGGCAGCTTCTCTGTTTGTATCAAAAAGCTTTATATATTTTATATACAATATATTATGTTCTATATGGACATTCCCTGGTACAACTTTGTCAGGTGAGTCAGAGATATGGATCATCAGAAATGCGTTTTGATTACCACTTTTTTTCTTTAATTCATTCAGAAAAATTGTTATAACTCAACAGAAAGTAGTAATTTTGCACTCGCTTAGAAAATTCGATAATCAAACTATATTATGGCAGAAAAAAAAATGAATTTATTGGCTGATTTTCCACCCGTTAGCACACAGCAATGGTTGGATAAAGTGACAGTCGATCTTAAAGGAGCTGACTTCAACAAACGTCTTGTTTGGAAAACCAACGAAGGTTTCAATGTGAATCCTTTCTATCGGGCAGAGGACATTGAAGGTCTTAAAACAAAAGATTCGGCTCCCGGATCATTTCCTTATGTACGTGGAACAAAGCCCGGAAACGAATGGCTTGTTCGTCAGGATATTGTAGCAGAAACCGCAAAGGAGGCAAATGCAAAGGCATTGGACATTTTGAACAAAGGTATAAACTCTCTTGGTTTTCAATTGAAAAAAGAAGAGTTAAGTCCTGCGTATATTGCCACCTTGTTGGAAGGTATTGCTGCTGATTGTGTAGAACTGAACTTCTGCATTTGCGTAAGCGTTGCAGCTGATCTGGCGACTATCCTGACCGATTATTTAAAATCGAAAGGATATGATGTGACCAAATTACAGGGTTCAATCAATTTCGATCCCATTAACCGCATGTTGTTAAGCGGCAAAGAACTGACAAAAGAACAAATCACTGCTAAAGCTAAAGCAACTGTGCTGGCTGCTGCAGAATTGCCACTTTACCGTGTTGTTGCCGTGAATGCAAAAACATTGAACAATGCCGGGGCATTTATTTACCAGGAATTGGGTTACGCATTGGCTTGGGGTAACGAATACCTGTCATTGCTTGTTGAAGCAGGCGTTGATACTTCGTTGGCTGCCAAGAAAATTAAATTCAATTTTGGGGTAAGCGGTAATTATTTTATGGAAATTGCCAAATTCCGTGCAGCTCGCTTGTTGTGGGCCATGTTGGTAGAAGCATATCAACCGGAATGCAAATCAGCAGCTAAAATGCTTGTTCATGCTGAAACTTCTACTTTCAATAAAACCGTCCTGGATGCTAACGTAAACATGCTTCGTACTCAGACAGAAGCTATGAGCGCTACCCTTGGGGGCGTTAATTCACTTACCGTATTGGGATACGATACCGTTTTCAAACCTACCGATGATTTCTCGGAACGTATTGCCCGTAACCAACAATTATTATTAAAAGAAGAAAGCCATTTCGATAAAGTATCAGATCCTGCTGCAGGTTCGTATTATGTTGAAACTTTGACTAACGCTATTGCAGCTCAGGCATGGAAACTGTTTCTTGAAGTGGAAGAACAAGGTGGATTCTTTGACTCCGTTGCTTCAGGTAAAGTACAACAGGCCGTGAAAGCAACAGCAACAACCCGTTTGAAATCCGTATCCAGCCGTCGTGAAATTTTGTTGGGAACGAATCAATTCCCTAACTTCAATGAGGTAGGCGGAGAAAAAGTACAGATTATAGATGTTGTGGATTGTGGTTGTTCAACCAGCGGAACTGAAAAATTGTTACCTGTACGAGGTGCTGCCGAATTCGAAGCATTGCGATTTGCTACAGAAAAAGCTGCAAAACGTCCTAAAGTATTTATGTTAACCATTGGTAGCTTGGCTATGCGTCTGGCACGTGCACAATTCTCATCGAACTTCTTTGCTTGTGCAGGTTACGAAATAATTGACAATAATGGTTTCAGCACTGTAAAAGAAGGTGTGGATGCCGCTTTGGAAGCAAAAGCCGATATAATTGTGCTTTGCTCAAGTGATGACGAATATGCCGAACTGGCACCAGCTGCTTATGCACTGGCAAAAGGTAAAGCTGAATTTGTAGTTGCCGGTGCTCCTGCTTGTACAGATGATTTGAAAGCAATTGGTATTGAACATTTTGTAAATGTAAGAACCAATGTATTGGATGAATTGAAAGCGTTTAATGCGATATTAGTACGCTAAGACGCCAAGATACTTCGTTATTTTTCAAACCTAATAAAAGGAATATGACAAAAGACGAATATGAAAGTTAGGAAAAAGGATTCTTGACTGTGCAATCGAAGTTCACAGACAATTAGGTCCCGGATTACTGGAAAGCATATTTGAAATTTGCTTAGTTGCAAAACTAAGAAGGAATGGACTTCATGTAGAAAACCAAGTTCAAGTTCCAGTATTCTATAAAGGTGAAAAATTAAATAAAACATTTCCTGTTGATATTTTAGTCGAAAATGTAATAGTTGTCGAATTAAAATCAGTAGAATACCTTTTGCCTGTTCACGAAATACAATTATTGATGTACATGAAATTAGGTAATTATAAATTGGGATATTGTTGAATTTTAACGAGAGTGTTTTGAAAGATGGAATAAGAAGAAAAGTAAATAACTACTATTTTTAATCATTAGTACGAAAGGTGCTATGACGCAAAAGAAGAAAATAGCGTCTTTCCATCTTAGCGTATAATAAAGGAAGTATTAACCATTAATAAAAATCGCAATTACAAAAAAGATATAAAAGCGTCTTTGCGTCTTTGCGTACAAAAAATAAATGAAACCAAATTTTAAAAACATAGATATACAGAACTTTTCTGTAACATCAAAAGCAACAGAGACCGCGAGTACATGGTTGACTCCGGAACTGATTCCCGTAAAGCCATTCTATACCAAAGACGATCTGGAAGGAATGGAACATTTGAATTATGCTGCTGGTTTGCCACCTTATTTACGCGGACCTTACAGTGTGATGTACGCCATGCAACCCTGGACAATCCGTCAGTATGCCGGATTCTCTACGGCTGAAGAATCAAATGCATTTTATCTTCGTAATCTGGCAGCAGGTCAAAAGGGATTGTCGGTAGCATTCGACTTACCAACACACCGCGGATATGATGCCGATCACGAACGTGTGGTAGGTGACGTTGGTAAAGCCGGTGTATCAATCTGCTCGGTAGAAGATATGAAAGTATTGTTCGATGGTATTCCATTGAATAAAATGTCGGTTTCCATGACTATGAACGGTGCTGTACTTCCTATTCTTGCTTTCTATATCAATGCAGGATTAGAGCAAGGTGCAAAACTGGAAGAAATGGCCGGAACTATTCAGAATGATATCCTGAAAGAATTTATGGTGCGTAATACGTATATCTATCCACCAAAGTTCTCCATGAAGATAATCGCTGACATCTTTGAATTTACTTCGAAGAAGATGCCTAAATTCAATTCCATTTCTATTTCGGGTTACCACATGCAGGAAGCCGGTGCTACTGCTGATATTGAGTTGGCTTACACGTTGGCTGATGGATTGGAATACTTACGTGCGGGAGTCAATGCCGGTATGGATATTGACTCATTTGCTCCACGTTTATCATTCTTCTGGGCAATCGGTATGAATCATTTTATGGAAATAGCCAAAATGCGTGCTGCACGTATGTTATGGGCAAAAATCGTAAAACAATTCAATCCTAAGAACCCAAAATCACTGGCATTGCGTACACACTCGCAAACATCCGGATGGTCGTTAACCGAACAAGATCCGTTCAATAATGTGGGTCGTACTTGTATTGAAGCTATGGCTGCGGCTCTTGGCCATACACAATCGCTTCACACCAATGCGTTGGATGAAGCTATTGCATTGCCAACCGATTTCTCGGCTCGTATTGCCCGTAATACACAGATTTATATTCAACAGGAAACCAATATCACCAAGGAAGTTGATCCATGGGCAGGTTCTTATTATGTAGAAACTCTGACCAATGAAATCGCTGAAAAGGCATGGGCATTGATTGAAGAAGTAGAAAAATTGGGTGGTATGGCTGCGGCTATCGAAACAGGCATTCCGAAAATGCGTATTGAAGAAGCGTCAGCCCGTACACAAGCTCGTATTGACTCTGGAAGTCAGGTGATTGTAGGTGTAAACCAATATCGTCTGGAAAAAGAAGCTCCTATTGATATCCTTGAAGTGGACAATACGGCAGTTCGTATCCAACAGATTGAACGGTTGAAACAATTGCGTGCGAACCGTAATGAAGCAGATGTACAGAAAGCATTGGCTGCCATTACCGAATGTGCTAAGACCGGAAACGGTAACCTGTTAGAATTAGCCGTTGAAGCAGCTCGTTTACGTGCTTCATTAGGTGAAATATCCGATGCCTGCGAAGCAGTAGCAGGTCGTTATAAAGCAACCATCAGAACAATTTCAGGCGTGTATTCATCAGAAACTAAAAACGATGCAAGTTTCATTAAAGCTTGCGAATTGACAGAAAAATTTGCCAAGAAAGAAGGTCGTCGTCCTCGTATCATGATTGCCAAAATGGGTCAGGATGGCCATGACCGTGGAGCTAAAGTAGTAGCTACCGGGTATGCCGATTGCGGATTCGACGTAGATATGGGACCCTTGTTCCAGACTCCTGCTGAAGCAGCAAAACAAGCCGTTGAAAATGATGTACACGTATTAGGTGTATCCTCTTTGGCCGCCGGCCACAAGACGTTGATTCCTCAGGTTATTGCAGAATTGAAATCACTTGGTCGTGAAGATATTATTGTCATTGCAGGTGGAGTTATTCCCGCACAGGACTATGACTTCCTTTACAAAGCCGGTGTAGCAGCTATCTTTGGTCCCGGAAGTCCGGTTGCTAAAGCAGCTTGTACTATTTTGGAAATTTTGTTGGAAGAATAGTAATGTAATTCCAAACAACTCCTAAGGGGGTTTAAAAAAAACAGACTTGCCTGATTATAGGTGAGTCTGTTTTTTTTTCAATATAGTTCTTCTATAAAATGGTTACCAACCAAAATTAAACGACCAAAATAAATTATTTCAATCATGTTACTATATTTGTCGTACTATAAATATACGTTAAGTAATACATATTCAATATTATATAGTTTCTTTGAATTATTAACATATTATAAATTAATGATAGAAAATATAATTATGTTTTAAAACATAATTAACAAGCAATATATATTTTTATTACAAGTACATTTGTATGTCTTTTAAGAATATTTATAATTTTTACTGTCTAAATTATAAAACAACCTACTTGTTTCATTTCTATCAAATTGATAATCTTGTGAAAAAAAAAGTATGTAATATTGTCCCAATATTCCTTTTTCTTACCTTCCTGTTTATTTGTACTCCAATAAAAGCTCAAGAAACCGAAACTTTAAAAAGAGATACAACCGGATTAGTTACGTTTGATATTTTAGCTCCGAAAATAGAAAATGAAAATCATATAAAGCTATTTTTTAAATCGGAATGGTTTGCGAATAAACGATTCAGGGAATCTCTTGCTAAACTGTCTTTAGAAGAGTGTCTGACAATAGTTAAGCGGGTTTCAGGTTTATCCTGCATTGCCATAAATCCTACCAGTTATGTGTTTGTACCGGTAGAAATACGCAATTTCTCAAACAGAACAAACAGTAAAGGTGTACTCGTTATTGGTGATGAAAGTGACTTCGGAAAATATACGAAAGCAACAATTATGGGGAAGATTATTAATGCCAGAAATGGTAAACCCTTAAATGGAGCGAGAGTCACTATAGATAAACTTAATATGTCAACATCAACAGATGCAGAAGGAAATTATAAATTTACAATTCCGGTTGGCGAATATGATTTAAGACTTAATTATGATAGTTTTGAAGAAGATGACAGGAATATTAAAGTTGGAGGAAATGGAATTGTGGATTTTGAGTTATCAGAAAAGACAATAAAACTGAAGGAAGTTATAATTCGTGATAAAGCTTTGGATCTCAATATTATTCGTACACAAATGAGTACGATTAAGTTTAATACCAAAACAATTAAAGAATTGCCTGACTTTTTGGGCGAAAAAGATATTATTAAAAGTGTAACATTACTTCCTGGAATACAATCAACAGGTGAATTTGGCACAGGTTTTTTTGTCCGGGGAGGAAGTTCGGATCAAAACCTGATACTGGTTGAAGACGTACCCATGTTTAATTCATCTCATGTATTTGGACTTAGCTCATCTATCAATCCCGATGGTGTTTCCAGCGTTTCACTTCTAAAAGCAGGAATTCCCGCAAAATATGGTGAAAGAGCTTCTTCTGTTATGGATGTCCGGTTAACGAATAATGTTGATAAATTGACCATGAAAGGCGGCATTGGTTTACTGGACTCCAGACTTGATTTCGAAACTCCTCTTTTTGATAAGAAAGTCAGTTTACTGGTAGGTGCAAGGAGTTCATATTCAAATTGGTTACTTCATGCAATGCCCGATGTTGATTTGAAGAATAGTTCTGCCAGTTTCTATGATATAAATACTTTACTAACAGTAAGATTCAATTCAAAAAACAGTTTATCACTTTTTGGTTACTTTAGCAATGATAATTTTAGCTTTGGTAAAACTACCGCATATCAATACGATAATACCCTGGTTTCGGTTCGCTATTCGCATACATTTAATGAAAAGTTGTATTCTATGCTTTTGTTTGGTTATAGTCGTTACAGAAGTAATATAAATGAGTCGGATACCTTGCAACCCAGCCAGGCATATAAAGTCAGTTCATCCATCATTTATAATAATGCCAAGCTTAACTTTACCTGGTTACCTGTAGAAAAACATTCCGTTGACTTTGGAGTGAATTCAATTCTATATAATCTGCAACCCGGTAAAATGTTGCCTCTGGGTTCTTTGTCAGAAGTAAAAGAACAATCGACCCTACAGGAAAAAGCTCTGGAAATGGCAGCATATATAAGCGATAATATTAATTTTTCTCCTAAAATAAGTGCAGAAGTAGGTTTGAGATTAAGTGAGTATGCAGATTTGGGTCCGGGTAACTCTTTTGTTTTCAAATCCAATGTAGCACGAACCTCTGCGAATATTGTCGATACGCTGAATTACGGTAATGATAAAATTATAAAAAGGTATTCAAGCTTAGAACCAAGGCTTTCATTTCGTTACTCGATAGATAAACTTAGTTCGTTAAAGTTTAGTTATAACAGGATAAGTCAGTTTATTAATCTGATTTCTAATACGGCTGTTATGGCTCCAACCGATGTGTACAAATTAAGTAGTCCGAATATAAAACCACTTATATGCAATCAAATTGCTCTTGGCTATTTCAGAAATTTCAATGATAATGCGTATGAGGCTTCAGTTGAAATATACTACAAGAAATTGAATAATATAGTGGAATACAGAGATGGGGCAACGTTGTTACTAAATAACGCCCTGGAAGGTGATCTGCTTAATGCTTCGGGTTATAATTACGGTGTGGAGTTTTATCTGAAGAAAAATACCGGACGATTGACAGGCTGGCTTAGTTATACGTATTCGCGTTCGATGCGACACACCTCTAGCCCGTATGAAGAGGATCAAATTAACGGGAACAGATATTATGTATCTCCATTTGACATTCCTCACAATCTCGTACTGAATGCAAATTACCATTTAACAAGAAGATGGAGACTTTCGGGAACATTTAATTACAATACAGGAAAACCGGTTACATTGCCGGAATTAAAGTATGATTTTGATGGGAAACAGTATGTCTATTATTCTGATCGTGATAAGTACAGGCTTCCTGATTATAACAGACTGGATATTGCCATTACATTTGATGAGACATTACGCCTTAAACAAAAATGGAAAGGAAGTTGGACACTTTCCATTATTAATCTCTATGGTCAAAAAAATCCGTATTCGGTTTTTTATAAATCAACTTCTCAAGTGGAATCAAGCTTTTCTCAATCGTTCAATCTATACAATCTGTTTATAGTAGAAAGACCAATCCCTACTTTAACCTATAATTTCAGTTTCTAAAAATTCAGAACAATGATTCGATTAAAAAATATATGCCTGGTTGTGTTGATGATGGTGACTTTTATTCGTTGCACAGAGATTTATACTCCCAGTATTAGTTCAACAGCAGAAGCTCTGGTGGTTGAAGGGCTGATAACGGATTCTGATGGACCATTTACCATTAAACTATCCAAAGCAGTACTTTTCACTTCTGACTCTGTTTCGGATCTAAACTATGTCTTAGGTGCGAAACTTACCATCAGTGATAATGAAAGCCATACTTATACACTGACAGATGCAGGAAAGGGAAATTATACTTTGCCATCCACTTTTAAAGCTAAAATCGGTAATTCGTATAAACTGCATATTGAAACTAAGGATGGTAATATATATGAATCAAAGACTGAAAAGCTTCTGACTCCGCTTACATACGATAGTATTCATGCAATACATAATACTGAAGAATATTTAGGTCAGGATAATGAAACTAGGAAGGTACCGGGTTCCGATATTCTGGTCGACTTGTTTAAATCAGTACCCGCAGGAGATTCAATACCATTATGCCGGTTTAGTCCCATTATAACGGTTCAATTTCAATACAACAGAACTGTAGAGGATACGATTGACTGGCATTGGGAATATAATAACTGGCAGAGTTTTCCGCTGAATGCGAATGAAAATATTACAGAGGATAAGGCACTTAAAAGTAATGCTTTAATTAAAAATCATTTAGTAGGTTTTGTCCCGATAGGGTTGGGAAGTTACGGTATAACAGCATTTGAAGATCTCACTTATTGTCTTTATTATTTAAGAATTTACCAGTATACTATGAACAGAGATTCTTATAATTTTTATAAGGATGCAAATAGTCAGTTAGCTGCTAGTGGCAAGATATTCGATCCTGTTGCTTCGCAACTTTATGGGAATATAAAGTGCATTAATCATCCGTCGAAAATTGCACTGGGGTTATTTGAGGTTTCATCTATTACGAAAACGGCATTTTTAGTATTACATAGTGCCTATAGCACAAGTGTATTGTTAGAAAAAGTAGCCTATTTGGATATCCCATCGTCTGGCATAACACGTTTCAAAGTGTGGACAGCGTTGGGTGTACCGCAGCCAAAGGATTCAGCCTATATCAGTACTATGCCAAGTTGGTGGATGCACTATTAAAATAATTAATTAGCAATGATATTAATAAAAAGGACTTTAATTCTGCTTGCAGTACAATTCGTTGCACTGACCTATTGCTCTATTGATGCGCAAAATGCCACTTCAGAAGTAGCATATCTTCAAACTGACAGAACAGTCTATATAGCCGGAGAACCTGTTTTTTATAAACTGTATGTCCTTGATGCAGCTACAAAGAAGCGTTCGGATATAAGTAAAGAAGGATATGTTTTGCTCAGGGGTGCTAATTTAAATACTTTTTTAAAAGTACGGGTTAAAATTGATTTGGGTGTATCAAGTGGAAGTATTCAATTGCCCGACACATTGTCATCCGGAGTTTATCAACTGGTTGCCTATACAAGTGCGATGAAAAATTATGGTGAAAAGCATTTCTTCCATTCAGAAATTGTTGTTGCTAACCGGTTTGACAAGGAGCTGAATTTTAAACTTCAGAATTCTAACCTGAGCAATGTTGACACAACAAAACGAAACGATGGGGAATCTAAATTAAAAACAGATAAAGCAGTGTATGGCCCCCGTGAGAAGGTCATTGTATCTTTGGATAAAATAAGTTCTAAAGCAAATGTTTCTGTATCCGTTTTTGAAGAACCTCAACTAGCGTCAACCCATAAATCGATAGTTGAAACGTTGAGTGAATTATCGGCTGCTCAACCGGACAAACAGATCCAAAACTATTATTTACCCGAGAATCAAGGGAAAATACTCCGGGGTAGGGTGATAGATGCAAATACACATCAAAATATTAAAAATGCAACTGTTTTATTATCTTGTATGGATTCACTCCCAAATTTGCAATACGCTTCTACAAATTCAACCGGGATGTTTCAAATGTTGTTAAGTGATTATTATAATGGAAAAGAGTTGTTCTTTACCATAAAAGATATGCCTGTCAATCAGAACTGGAAAATTGAAATTGAAGATGGTTTTGCTATGTCTGAGAAGTGGAATCCGTCTCTTAGTGTCTCGAAGGATAATTATAAGGGCTTTATCGTTAAAAGCCAGGGTATTGTTTATGTAAATAAATGCTATAAATTGAATGATGATATAGTAGCGAAGACACTGCCGGATGTCAAAATGGTTTGTCCTCAGTTCTATCATTGTCCTGTCCGCACGATAGTACCATCTGATTTTGTTCCGTTGAATGATTTACCCGAAATTTCCGTTGAATTAATACCTTTCTTACGAATATCGAAGGACAATGGAAAATACACTGCGCAAGTATTGTTTCAACCGGAGAATCTGTACTATAATAAACCGGCTATTTTTCTGGACGGTGTTTTTGTTGATGATATTAATAAGGTTATCGTACTGGGATCTGAACAAATAAAACGAATTGATATTGTCGATAATGAAAGGATATTTGGAGACTTAGTCTTTGAAGGTGTTATTTCGATTACATCAAAATCAAATGAAATTTTAAATACAACGCCTGCATCAAACTCCTTACGTATTAAAAACGACAATCTAAACGTGGGCGGAAGTTTTGTTGCTGTTAATCCGAATTCAAATCCGGACAAGAATATCCCCTATTACAAACAATTGTTGTACTGGAATCCTGATATGGAATTAAGCCAAACCGACAAGACTAATTTTGAATTCTACACTTCGGATAATACGGCTAATTTTATTATTAAGGTAGAGGGAATTTCAGAGGATGGGACTCCTGTGAGTGCCAGTACAACCATACAAGTTAACAACCAAATTAATGCTACCGGGAAATGAAATACTCCATATACATTTTGTTTTTATTGATTTGTCTTTCTGTAAATGCTCAGACCAATGTCTCAACCGTTGATTCGGCTTTTTTACCCAAGCTAACCGGCAAGACTTTTGTTGAAAAGAAAGGATACAAAGGTGAACAGTTCTTTAGTAAAGACTGGGTGATAGGTGATATTCTGCTCTCTACAGGTGTAACGATTCATGATTTAAAACTTAAATATAATGGATTATTAGACGAAGTTATTTGGGTGAATCCTTCCAATTTTCAACAGTTTGTGCTTGATAAATCATTTATCAGTGATTTTTGGCTTAAAAATATTATGGGTCACACCATTCATTTTAAGCGTATTAGTGTATTTGATCCGTTGGCAGCTTCCAAGCGATCTGATGTTTTTGTAGAAGTGGAAGTTGAAGGTAAGATTTCTTTATATATTCAACATAGAATTGTAGTTGTCGGGGAAGAGAATATCTTTCAAAATGGTGCTCTTTACCTTTTGGAAAGTATTGGACCGGGCCCTTTGTATTACATAAATTCCCCCTCAAATACTTATTCGGTAATGAGTAAAGTAAGCCGGAGAGCTTTTCTTAGACTATTTCCCGAACAAAAAAAAGATATTAATAAGCTATTAAGAGATAATCATTTGAAGTTTAAAACGGAAAGTGATTTTATTCAAGTCGTTGAATTACTCAATAAAGTTAATTAATCAGTACTTTAATCTGAAATAAAAAAAGACTTACCCTTTTGGAGTAAGTCTTTTTTTATAAACTGAAATATTTAAAGTAACGAATTTTCTAAACATGGATATTTAAATCATATCATGATTACACTCTATTTTTTATAAATACGTCCGCTTCCCGATACATGGGAATGCACGACAGCATTACCGGAGTAGGCTATTTCTCCCGAACCGGATAGGCTCGCATCCAGTTTGTCTTCTACCGCCAGATCCATATTCCCACTTCCTGACAGGGAGCAATTTCCATTCTTTGCTCTCAATTGCGAAAAGTGAATGTCTCCGCTACCGCTTATTTTGGCATATAAATCCCGAACAGTTCCTTTTGCATTCACATTTCCGCTTCCCACAAGCTGAACATCCAGTTTGTTTAACTGAAGAGCGCGTTCCAATTCGATATTCCCACTTCCTGTGATCTTTAAAGACTGTAAATCATTAAAAGCGGAATGTACGTTCATGTTTCCACTTCCTGCAAGTTTCAGCGAATAGAGAGGGTCGGGCATTGTAATGCTTACTTTGGCCTTTGAATTATTGAAGCTGAATTTGTTTGACTCGTCCTGAATAATCAGGCAATTATTTTCCACTTTCACCGATAAATACTGAACCAGGTTTTCATAATCAGAAACGCTGACATGAAATGCGGTGCCTTTTGTAATTTCAACATTAGCTCCTGTTCGCAGATCTACCGACGTAAAGTTTGTCACTTTGCGTGATACCGTAACAATTTTTCCTTTACCCGTGATTCTATTCCAGGGTGTAAGGCCTGAAGTACTCAAAATCAGCACAAATACCACGATGAATGGTAGTAATAATTCTTTTGTTTTCATTGTTTTCATTTTTAATTTTCAGTTTGATATAAAGTTTGTTGAAGCAGTTTTAGACGTCAATAATATAGTGTTACTTACAGAATCCGATATGGAAATCACTTGTTCCTCAAATTAAAAGATCACGTATATCTTGTTTTTTATAAGAACATGATATGCAAATCGCAGGTGCTGAAAGTTTGAAAAGCATTCATGTGTTGTTATCTGTGATGACGTTCGAAATTGGTTTTCATTACATGCTCCCCTGCTTTTTTATTACTTATTAACACCGCAGGCACGATTCTCTGTTGGAACAGACCTGAATAAAATCCGTATTGCCGGCTTTTGCATTGTAAAGGTATCTTTTCTTTAGACGGAATAAGGAGGTCATTTGGATTTAAAGTCATCAAAATTTATGCAATTTATAGAATGTCCTTCCTGCTAAAGTCTTTTTTTTATAAATCAATACCTCTTGCCGGTCAGGATCGGGTATAAAGCAGATCCGGAGAGCCTTCAGAGGGAGTTGGCAGGGGGTTCAAAGGGTCAGACCTCTCCGAACCCTCTCTAAACCCTCTCTGAACCCTCTCTGAACCCCCTCTGAAGTAAAAGCGAATGACGAGAAAAAAATCTGTTTTGACGAAGCCGGAATTTGAATTCAGGATACGAATGCACATAAAAAGCCGGATGACTTTCAGAAATACGAATATTTTTTGTATATTCGTTGTGACCGGAATGCTCAGGCTGTAGTTATCCATCCGGAGATAAAACAGGATTATTTGTATTTATATGCAAAGCGGAATAAAGCCGAAACAAGACCCGGGCAGACCGTGAGCCCGATAAAGAAAAGAGAAGTCTTAATTCATAGCTTTTTAAATGATTCTAAAGCCGGACGATGATGTATTCGCCCAATGACTTAAATTGGAATCTGCCCGATAATGCTGCATTTTTTGATTTAAATTGAAAATTTCAGTGTTGTAATATCGAATTATTATGTGTATTTTTGAAAATTATTTAATTTCATCTTTTCTGAATAAAGTATCGTCCGACGACTGTATCGTGTGTGAATGTACATTTGGTGGAAATGCCGTCAATGATATTATAGACAAATGATAATCAATTAATTGCCAAAATACAGATATTTGAATTTGTATAAAAATACCGGAAAGGAAGTTTTACAGGCTTAAAATTTATTATTCATTTAAACTAACAAATTACTGCTGATGCACTAAATTTTTAAAAAGTTTAATATCTTATTGATGTATAATAATATACAAGCGTTCTTTGATTTTACGATTTGAATTGAAAAATGTTAATTTTGTGGATTTTAAAATAATAAC
>Ga0302203_1000124_pt1 | contig 32912 bp, 28 predicted proteins | sample II_Fen_E1_1_FD_194576 | JGI IMG/M metagenome (GOLD analysis project Ga0302203, IMG submission 194576) | Peat permafrost microbial communities from Stordalen Mire near Abisko, Sweden - II_Fen_E1_2 | ecosystem: Environmental > Terrestrial > Soil > Wetlands > Permafrost | place: Sweden: Abisko...
CGGATCGTTCATAAAAGCGTAAAGGTCGATGCTTTTACGTGTATTTCCACGGATAAGCTGGATATTACGTACCGAACCTATATCAGTAACACCTCCCGCTGCCGAAAGGGCATTAAAGGCTGAATTAAGGGCAGAGAGATTAAATCCCCCGGTCATTTTAGCTTCACCAAATACATTCACCATAATGGTTCGGGCAGTAACAATGGTTACGGCAAGTTGGTCGCCCCGGAAAAGATAAGCTGAAGAAAGCTGTTTCCGTATCAATTCACGGGCCTGTGCAAGCGAAAGTCCTTTTAGGAAAAGTTTGGCAACCCCTGAAGGCTGAATAGATCCGTCGTGTGCAATCCGTTGTTGGATATCGGTTTGTGAAGCCCCGAAGATGGTAATGTGTATTTCATCACCCTGTCCCAGCACATACGTATCAGGTGCCTGTGCCCCATCGGTGGTACGATACACTTCCAACGATTTGTCGGTGAAAATGTCATGCCCGTAGATGGAAGATTCTCTTTTTGCCTTTATAGAGTCAGCCTTTGCGTCCATCTTAGACTTAGAGAGGAGTGTCTTTGAGTCGGTCTTCATAGTCCTGCGTGACGCTTCTGCAGCCGCTTCCTGTTTCGAGGTTCTTGGCGAATCAAGTTCTTCGGTCTGGGTGGTATCTTTCTCATTGGTATCTTTCCCGTTGGTTGCTTTCTTTTTTTTAGCGGCTTTCTTTTCAGACTCCATTTGATCCAGAATAGTTGTTACCCGCGTCTGATATTGTGGTAACTGCGCTTTAGGTATGTTTTCCAGGTCAATTCCTTCCTGCAACAGTCGTACACGGACTTCTGCTTCAGTCAGTCCCCGTTTTTGCAGCTCTGCGCTTATCAGTTGCATGGTTGATGACGAAACATTGGTAGCTGTTTGAGACTGTAAAGCGGTAAAACCGGCCAACAGAACTGCTACTATCATTAACAGTCTATAATATGACTTCTTTTTCATAACGGATGATTTCATAAAAAACGACTATTTTGATGATTTTATGTATGGATATTACACAACAATGTTCGTCACTCCCAATTGGAAGCAACCCCAAGCCCCTAAAGGGGATGTAAGACGTTGTGTCTGAATTATATTTTAACTAATGACCCCAAACCCCTTAAGGGTATGTAAAATCACTTATTTTCATTCTTTTAGTTCCCCCTTAGGGGTTAGGGGTCATCTTCAACCCACTCTTCCTCTTCCTCTCTCTCTTCAACTCCCCTTTAGGGGGTTTGGGGGTAGTATTTTCTCCACAAACGACATTGGCACTGTTGTGATAGCGCATCCAAATCGTTCGAGTCTTATCATTATCTTATGTTTTCCAAGGATCTCTACCAGCTCCCCTGTCATTCCTTCCAGAGGTCCTTTCGTGATCGTAATCATTTCACCATGTTCAAAGGATTCCTGGCTATATTCCACAGGCTCTTCGGCATGTTCAACCATAAACCGCAATCCATCCATTTGTATATCCGGTATGGGTACCGGTTGTCCCCCTTCCCGCACAAATGCCAGGGCTCCATACACCTTTATAACTTTCACAAAATCAGTGGTACTGATATGTACAAAAATATAGCCATTTACTACCGGAACCTGCACTTCTTTGATCCGGTCACTCCAACGACGTTTCACAGTCTGTATGGGCAGGTAATTTTCTATCCCTTCCTGAACAAATCGTTCAGCCACTTTTTTCTCTGCCCGTGGAGCTGTATAAACAGCATACCATCGTAGTTCATTTGCCATGTAGATATCTGCGATTTACTATTTAATCATTTACTATTTATGCGAATCAGGAGTTACAGGCATGCACATTCTGTTTATAATGAGTTATTTCCCGTAGGGAATACATATCAATAGAAGATGAAAACAGATACAACCAATTCCCAGTAGGGGATAAACATAGAAAAGGCGAATGTCCTATGTACAATAAACATGCCTATCTGTATATTCTATGGATATGTAAGTCCTACTACGGACTATTTTTCAACTGCTGATTCGTATTAATTCCCATTTACAGGATCATGTAGCTCCTCAACTCTTCAAAGTCTACTATTTTATGTTCTGCGTTCCGTGTTCAATGTTCCGTGTGCTCAATGGGCTACTTTCTACCCACTACCGACTACTTTCTACTTTCTACTTTCTACCAACTACCAACTACCGACTATTTTCTACCAACTACTTTCTACCAACTACCAACTACCAACTACTTTCTACCGACTACTTTCTACCTACTTGCTAACATTCTTACAGCCGTCCGTCCACCCACCGTCTATCTACCACGGCCTTGGCATCAAATATAACCGCACCACTTTTCGAATACTTTTCGAAATCAATAGTTTTAAATTCATCATGCGCTACAGCAAGTACTATTGCTTCGTATTTCTTGGTAACATCCAGCTTGTCTATTATCTCAACGCCAAATTCATGTTTTATTTCTTCAACCGAAGCCCATGGATCGTAAATATCAACCGAAGCTCCAAATTCACACAATTCACGATAAATATCAATCACTTTTGTATTGCGGATATCCGGGCAGTTTTCCTTAAAAGTAACTCCCAGGATTAACACGTTTGAATCCTTTATTTTGCAATCCTTTTGAATCATCAACTTGAGCACTTTGTTGGCAATAAAAGGAGCTATGCTGTTATTAACATGCCTTCCCGAAAGGATTACCTGTGGTACATAACCCAGCGATTCAGCTTTACTGGCCAGATAATACGGATCAACACTTATGCAGTGCCCTCCCACCAATCCGGGACGATATTTCAGAAAATTCCACTTTGTACCTGCTGCATCAATCACATCGTTGGTATCAATACCCATCTTATCGAATATGAGTGCCAGTTCGTTTACAAAGGATATATTCACATCCCGTTGGGCATTTTCAATAATTTTAGATGCTTCTGCTACTTTAATGCTGGGTGCTTTATGGGTGCCGGCAGTTATGATGGATGCATATAATCCATCCACTATCCCGGCAATTTCAGGAGTTGAGCCGGAAGTCACCTTTTTAATTTTGGTGAGGGTATTTACTTTATCTCCCGGGTTAATGCGTTCGGGGCTATATCCCGCAAAGAAATCAGTATTAAATTTCAATCCCGATACTTTTTCTATTACAGGCACACAATCTTCTTCCGTACAACCAGGATAGGTAGTCGATTCGTAAATGGCAATATCACCCTTGCTTATTACCCGTCCCAGCATTTCAGATGCTTTGATCAAGGGCCTTAAGTCAGGCATATTAAACTTATTAATAGGAGTGGGTACCGTAACAATGTATGTGTTACAGTCTTTCAGGTCGGATTCATTGGAGGAGAATGAGAGTCCCAGGGCGGGATTCATTTTTTGTAGGTTGGTTGCTTCGAGCATGCCGTCCAAATCAGCTTCCAACGTATGGTCAATGCCCCGTTGTAACTCTGCAACTCTGGTTTTATTAACATCAAAACCAAGTACCTTGTGTTTTTTTCCAAACTCAATAGCTAATGGCAATCCTACATACCCCAAGCCAACAACCGCAATTCTAAAATCTGTCATCAAATAATAATTACTACAAATTGTACTTAATTGAGAATCTTTTTTAATTTAGACCAACCTGCATAATCCTTTTGTGAGATTTTTATGTAAGAAAAAACAAATAAATATACAGATAATATTTTCATCTCAGGAACAGGTGTTATAGATTATGGTTTGCAAAGATACAATAAACCTTTCAAACAATCTAGAGATATTAACTTAATTTGAAGTAAAATCCCTATTTGGCATTGCTATCAACACTTTTTAGTAAATATTTTCAATTGGGGCTTGAGATGCATAAGCAATAAATAAATCATTTACAGCAGATTAAAGCTTAATTAATCATTCATTATTAACCTGTATTGAATGATTATTGCGTTTTAAATTAATTAATATTGTTGTAAATTAAATGATTATTTAAAAAATAAACTATGAATTAACATTTCAAATCAGTATTTCAAAGAGTTTTATTTGAAATCTTTCAGGCAACTTAATTTATTAAAAAACAGTCAATTTAATAAAAAAGAACATATAATTATTACGTTTTAGCGAACCCGAAGAAAATGCATGAAACATTCAATCTAAATTTCATTTACAATGTCTATTACTTCTATGTGCTGTATCTATATCGAGTCGCAATCTATTTTAGGATAACCCATAGATAACCCAACAATAACCCAAGGATAACCCAAGTATAACCCATATTTATAAAAGTATGAATTATCTCTGGGTTATCTCTGAATTACTACTTGTTATTGTATATTTTTACATAGAATCAGTGGCGACGAGGAATTAAGTCGGTGGTTAGTCGGTAGACAGTATGTCACCTCTATGTCCTCAACAAACACTTTATACAGCGAATAAACCCATACTGAATGGATACTCGAAGCGCAAGTTAGCTGTGACCCGCCATGCCTATCAAAGAATCCGATGTGCCGGAATCGGGAGCTGTATTCTTAAAAAAAAGCTGCCTGAAAATCAGGCAGCCTGTCTATTAGTCCCTGCCAGGAAGGAAGGTACGGACTATTCACTCAACAAAATTCTTTCAGATAATAATAAATGAAGTAAATCAAACAAATAATAGGGTTGTGTCTGGGAGAGAGAATCCGGGGCGGCTAAAATTGAACAAAAAAGAAGGTTATACATGAACGGAATTAAATGTAACAAAAAAGCAGGATTGAACTCGTGTTATGGTAGCTATCAATTGCCGGCTGCTTTAGCTACGGTGAACCGCCCGAAAGGAGTGTGGCTTTTCCCAAATAGATACTATAATTCGGGGAATACTGGTTTATAGTTCAATTTACCCGTTCCATTTATTATAAAAACAAATTATACACTTCCAAAATTCGCTTTGCAATACTCTCAGAGTCAAGTCTTAATTCCAGGATTTGTTTTCTGCCCTCGGTACGTTTTCCAAAATCAAATGCCATACGTAGTTTTTCGGCAACATCTGCAGGTTCATAGGTAGAAATAAAACATCCATCTGTATTCTTTGTCACCTCAGGCACATCACCTGCGGGAACTGAAACTATCGGACAATTGCAAGCCATAGCCTCTTTGACAAACTGGGGAGATCCTTCGGTATAGCTGGTCATTAAAGCAACATCGACGGCATTCAGCAATAAGGCAACCTGTTCCCGGGAATAACCTTTCAACTCCAACAATTCCATATCAGGGAAAGAGACAATTGCATCCAGTGCCAAAGAAGCATTTTTCACCGTATCCTGAAAAGATCCAGCAAATAGAATATATTTTTTTGTAGCATTCAGGCTTAATTCCTTTCGGGCAACCTCCTTTCCAATGGGAGCAAACCTTTCCGTATCTACACCGCAAGGAATAACAGAATGTTTATGAAACTGTCCAGATTTTTGCCTGATCTTTTCGGAGACAAAGATATTATGAGCAGACAGCATCATGCATAATCCGGAGAATGGAAAGATGAAAAAATTATTGATATCACTCCCGTGATATGTCGTGATTATAGGCACTTTTCTTTGCAGGTTTGCCAATAAACCGGATAAACCGTAATGAGCATGAATGATATCCGGGTTAAATTCGTTGATTTTGGCAAGTAAGCGTTTGTAATTTCCCAAATAGCCTGCTATCCCCTTGCCCTGAATGGTAAAATACTCCACCATCACATTCAAGCCCACCAACGCTTCACCCTGCTCAAGGATAAATGGTGCAATGCTGCCGGAATTTGTACTGCAAACGATTAATACCTTCATCTCAATATTTTTGAATTACACGAATTAAATACGAATTACACGAATTATGAAAGTAAGTTTATATTGCATACATACATCATTTCCTATATTATTTAGATCTTTATCAAATCTTTAGAATAAGAAGGTATAAAATTCTATCTTACCTATTTAATATTTCTAATTTACCAGTTTCCTAACCTATTTCGCTCAAATTTCCAATAGCTCAACATCCATTCGTATAATTTGCGTTAATTCGTGTGATTTGTGTGATTTGTGTGATTTGTACCAAACTACGCCAATCCTCTTCCTGCCAGTTTAATCCAGCTCCAAGCTACAATCGCCACAAAAATCAGTATCATCCACCATCTAAAATACTTCTTATCTTTATTCGTCATCAGGCTAATGCCAAAGGCTGCCAGAATGAGTTCAAATGGCAATGCCGGAAGATGAAACCGCTCTGCCTGACCAAAGGCGCTCAAGGATATAACAATCAAATAACCAATGGTAAAGGATTCAATCAAAATATAATCCCGCCATTTTTTATTTTTGATTACCCAAAACAGAGCAAACATCGTAAAAAACGCCATGATATTTTTAATGTAATTTCCACCATTCAATATTTTCTGATTTTGTTGCAAGGGGGTTTCAACAATAGTAGGAAAAGGAATCACAAAAATTATAGGTGCAAAAACCAAACCTGTAGCATATTTGGCAAACTTGTTCCCGTTTATCTCGTTAGCCCGCATTTTCATAGAGATTTCCTGATTTCTGTCTTTGGAAGCCCATACGGATTCTACTTCCGTACTAATGGTTCCTCCGATAAAATAACCAACTACAGTTAAAATCCAAACGATTAGTATGACACGCTTCCCAAAGCCCAATATTTTCTTAGAAGTAAACAGTAAGGTGGTAAAAAGGGCCATAACAGCAGCAGCTCCCAATACCGTTCGTAGAAAGAAAAGCAGACCTGCCAATACCACCGGTGGAGCTATTTCTATAAAATTAAATTTTTTATTCCGGAACATAGCATCTGCCCGTTCCATGAATGCAACTGTCAAAAGTAGCATTTCAGTCTCCTTTACATGTAAACCGGTATAGAGGATTAAATTAGGCATTAACATGCAAAAAATAGCGGCCATTCTACCTACTTCATCACCAAAATTACGCCTGGCAAATTTGTAAATCAGATAACAAGTAAATGCTCCATAGAAAGCCTTTAATAACCTGGCAATCAGAATAGACCCACCAGTAAGCCAATATTGAACACCCAAATAAAACGGATAACCGACATCCGACATCCTGCCCTTATTGAAATCGAGAAAAGCTTGTATATTCCCTTTATGAAACATATCTACTAACCAGATCGCTTCATCATGATACCCGGAAGCATCCCCGGCATCAAATTCAAATGGTTGGCCAGTCATGTAAATATAAAAGAAATAACTGAAGACAACCCAAATAAGCCTTATTATCAAGGCTGTTTGAAAAAGTTTCTTTACGAATCTTTTTTCAGTATATTTCGCCCATGACCTGGTTAGTTGATTGGAGAAATAAAAGAAACTTAAAACCTCCACAATTCCAAATATCCACCAAATGGGAGGCAGGAAATGGGAGAGAAAGATGATATTACAAAATACCAGCACTCCCAGATACAGGGAAATAGCTTTAGAAGTGAAGTATTTGGGAAAGTAGTTGAGCATTATAAAAAAATTGCATTATAAAAAAATGAATTACAAAGCTTATATGGCTTCTGCCAGCATCCGGAATAAAATATGAGTTTTAACTGGAATAGAATACAAAGATAAATTAAAAATATCAACTGGTTATTTATTTTTCTTTATGCCGAAAGCCCCTAACAACTTCCATTTGCTTCTTACCAGAAAATCGGTTATAGCAGGTCCCAGTATTTCCCTGAAGAGATAACGTTGAAGCAATTCTCCTTTTGAGTGCCACGAAGCAGCAAAATGGTGAATACAATACGTATTGTCAGTCAGGGTGATTATTCCGGTTCTACTTTTTGGGCAAAAATAATCTTTTGGAAAAATATGCATGCAATTTTTATAAACCTGATAACTGTTATGAAGTTTAAATCCGTTGTCAGACATCAGTTTACTAATAATCAAAACATTCGATGTCATATCCAGGGATCCGTCCGGAAGAATGAAATGTCTTTCCGAATTATAATACTGCAACATTTCCTTCACCCATGTACCATCTTTTTCACTGGCCATAATTCCAGTTGGCATCTCGTTATCACTCTCGAAACCAGAAAAAGCAGGCAAAAACAACAAATCATCCAGCGGCTTAATCACTTCCACATCTGTATCCATGTAAATGCCACCATCCTGGTGAATAGCAAATAAACGTACGTAGTCCGTTACAAAAGCAAATTTGCGCATCTTATATGCCTCCCTGACATAAGGGACGGAATTTATATCAAACGAATCTTCATCCCAGAGTCTCAAAGTATACTCAGGAAGAAATTTCTGCCAGGATGCAATGCATTTTAATGCCAGAGGGGGCATACTTCCTCTTCCAAACCAGCAATAATGAATAGTTTTTGGAATCATTTTTTAGGATGTAAGAAGAATGAAACGATTCTTTCTGAAGCCAATCCATCCCCATATGGATTATCAGCATTTGACATCGAAAGGTAAGCGGACTTATCCTCCAGAAGAGTTGAAACTGCGGACTGTATTTTATCCGGATCGGTTCCAACAAGTAAAACGGTTCCAGAGTCTACTGCTTCGGGGCGTTCAGTGGTGTCACGCATAAGTAAAACAGGTTTCCCTAATCCTGGAGCTTCTTCCTGAATTCCACCACTATCCGTAAGCAAAAAATAGGATTTATTCATTAAATAGACAAAAGGAAGATATTCAAGCGGATTGATAAGGTAAACATTGGCAGCAACTTCCGGAATATTTGCAGTAATTTCAGTGGATAAGGAACCTGCAATCGCGTGGATTCCAAATACCTGATGAACAGCAACACGGACCTGAGGATTAAGATGAACAGGATATACAAAATCCACCTCGGGATATTTCTCCGCCAATAACTTAATAGAACTACAGATATTGATAAATCCCTCCCCGAAGTTTTCCCGGCGATGACCGGTGATTAAGACAAGTCTCCTGTCCCCTTCCAGTCTGTCCACATCATATCCCCCCTTTTTAAGTACTATTTTAATGGAATCAGCCATTTCCCTACTCTGTTCAATTCTGCGAATGACCCACTTTAATGCATCTATCACCGTATTGCCGGTAATGATAATCGATGATGCAGGGATATTTTCATCAAGCAGATTCTGTCTCGAGAAATTGGTAGGGCAAAAATTATAGGTGGCAATTCGCCCGGTAATCTGGCGATTTATTTCTTCTGGCCAGGGGCTATACATATTACGGGTTCGTAATCCGGCTTCAATATGGGCAACCGGTATTTGCAGGTAGTAGGCTGCTAAGGCGGTTGTCATGGAAGTGGTAGTATCCCCGTGTACAAATACGATCGTGGGTTGTACCAGTTTGAGTATTTCCCGCATACCAATTAATACCCGGGATGTAATATCAAACAGATCCTGCCTGGGAAGCATAATATCCAGATCAAAATCAGGGACTATCTCAAAAAGCGACAATACCTGATCCAGCATCTGTCTGTGCTGACCGGTAACACAGATAACCGTTTCAAAATATTCAGGATATTTCTTAAATTCATTTATCAGCGGTGCCATTTTAATAGCTTCGGGACGTGTTCCAAATACAAGGAGTATTTTTTTCATTTTTTATTAATATCCGTGAAATATTTCTTTTTTACCATCGATCCATATTTTAGAAACTTCAGCCACAATTTCACAACCTTTTTTGGTAAAACCATATAACATAACCTGTCTTTTAAACCATGGTTTTTCCAATTAATTCCGTTCAGAATAAGGTCTATTTCCTTCTTATTTTTATTCTCTAAATAATATGGCAACAAACTATAAACTGCCAGTTTTTCATACAAATTACGAAAACTCGGGTCAAAAGTAAGATCCCCGTAGTTTGTAAAAAGCATATGTTGCTCAGGTTCATATAGTTTCAACCCAATTGCCCTGTTCTTCAAGTCAACATCCTGATTATAAAATGCAAGTGGTATATTTAAAAATGCTGCCGGATATTTCGTGCATACCCTAATCCATAAATCAAAGTCCTCTCCTAATTTCAACAATGGTTTAAATCCGTGCTCTGACACAAAAATTTCCTTTTTAATTATCGTAGAAATGGATGTCAAGGGCATATATAAAGTTTTAGCATAAACCTGTAAATAATTAATAGGTCCATGCTTAAATCCTGCATCCACGCCAATGTCTGCCTGAATAAATTTCCCATTTTTCACTATAAAATAACTACTTCCATAGATTCCTGCCTGAGGGAATTCTTCGATTAATCCCTTCATTTGTTCGAGAAAAGTAGGTTCCCACCAATCATCTGCATCCAAAAAAGCAATATAGTCATATCTAGCGATTTTAACACCATTGTTTCTTGCTACAGAAACGCCCTGGTTTCTTTGTTCAATTATTGTTATCTTGTGATTAAATGAGCCAAATTTCTGTAATCTTAATTCTTTATCACCACCATTTGGTGGCAGGGGATCATCCGTTGAACCATCGTTCACCAGGATCAATTCAAACTCCTGGCAAGTCTGATTTAAGACTGACCATATAGCCTTTTCAACGTAAATGGCTTTATTATAAAGTGGAATGATAACTGAAAACATTAGTTAGCCCGAATTATTTTTTTTGTAATAATAAAGAACCAAAACAACAGCAGGTTTTGCGAACAGGTATTTTTCAATGAGCTCTTTTTCAAGTTAACCCCATATTCTTTAGCTTTATGAAAATCTTTCCGTCTATAAGCCAAATTCAACAAGGAGCTTTTTGCATAAACATCATAATCTTTCTCAACAAAAGGGTATTTTTCCGGAAAAAGATTACAAATATACCGATAACATTCTTTTTCTTTATGAAAACGCAATTCAAGTTTTTCAAAACTGACAGGCCGGGTGATAGATTCTGAATCAATTCCAAAAGTAGCAGTAGAAACTGGCATGCAATAAAATTCCGTATAATTGGATAATATCATCCAGGTATTCCAATCTTGCAAGGTGAATTGATAGTTAATATAATCATTCAGATGAACATATTTCTCCAATATTTCTTTTCGGTACATGACTGTCGCGTTACAACACCGGAAATTTCCATTCATGATGGAATCCTGGAGTGACTCCTTCGGCATTGCACTGTTCCTAGCCGTTTCATTGGTTATGATACCGGTCTTTCTATCGTGTTTTCGATAATCTGTATGAATTACACCATATTGTGTATTGGCTTCCATAAAATCGACCTGAAGTTGTAATTTTTCCGGGTTATGCCAATAATCATCATTATCGCAATTGGCAATATATTTCCCTTTGCAATATTTCACACTGGTTGCCCAGTTTGCACCTAATCCAATATTCTGATCATGAAAAAGCAATACAATCTGTCGATGATATTTCTTCTGATAATCCAGTAATACTTTCCGGGTATTATCAGTACTTAAATCATCACCTATGATTATCTCAAAATCAAAACTGCATTGTTGTGACAGAATTGATTCTATCGTTTGAATTACAGTATCACTTCGATTAAATGAAGGAATAATTATTGATACTTTTGGGTTCTCAACCAATTCAGCTGATTTTATAATCATTTATTATCAATAAAGTTTGGATTATTAATTTGAATTGAATATGATTTTTTTTAATTGTTTGATACAACTACTAAATAGTAGTTGTATCAAACAATTTGTTCTTTCGGATATAAAAACAAGCTTGATCACCATCTTTTAATCTATTCAAATTTTTAGCATGTGCTTGAAAATCTTTTATTTCCTTCGTTGAAAAATTATCTGAATTTTCACAAAGTGCAATGTTTCTTTGGTAACCATCTGAGTAATAAAACTGTTGGTCAGTGGAATCATAGAGCACTTTGTCAATATAAAAACCATATTCTTGAACTAAATAATTAATACTTTTTGCAGTATGCAAAAATAAATGTCTGGGTGCGTCAAGTGCAAACCAACTTGTTCCATATGTACGCCACGCATAAGAGTCAACTAATGGGATTCGAATTAATAATAAACCATCGTCCTCGAGAAGTTTGGATAACTGATTAAATACTTCATGCTGATTACTCATATGTTCAAACGAATGGTGGAACATAATTAATTTGAAAGTTGTTTCCATTTCCATTAAATCATTCTTTAACAATGAAAAATCAGTTCCTAGAAAAGTTTTAGATAAATATGGATCAATTCCCGTTAATTTTGTAAACCCGCATTTACTAAAGTATGATATCAATGACCCTGAGCCACAACCAACATCAAGTACGGATGAATTTTGATATTTTCCAAATTCCTTATTTATCCATGAGAATGTCGTCCTATAGCGAAAATTTGAAATCCAGTAAAGAATAGAACTTGAAATGCCCATTCTAAATTTCATTGAACTAGGTAATAAATAGTCTTTTATTCTATTTCTGAATGTTTTCTTTCTTTTCTCATAATAAGAATAGTATTTTGATGGATAATACTTGTTCATATCTTCAGGAATTTCAGCTAGCTGGAGACAACCACATTCCGAACATTGAAAATAGCTGAATTCATCCCTGAAACCAAACATCATCTCTTTAACAACAAAGCTTTTATTATCAAAACTATTATTACAAATAGCACAAATCTTCATTCTATTAGAATTAATTATTAAAACAGTTTTTAATTAGTCGAGAGAAAAAGTTTTGATAGATGTAAAATAAAAATTTAATTTCAAGATGATTGAATTAAGATTCAATCTATACTTTTATAGTTTTCAATACTTTATCAATTAATCTAATGAATAAATTTCCAGAATATATGTATGTTAGGTGATAATAAAAATGAATTACTTTAATCCATTCAGGGCGTGGATCTTTTATATTATATTTTTCTAAAAATGGTTTATCCCATACATCCAATTTTTGGTAACGCTTTATTCCATTATCTTTAATAAAATTCAAAACGTACTGATCTAAAAAAGGTTGTTCTTTAGTATCTACTTCTGAAAACAGATCAAAACCTTGAATTTCTTGTTTGTAAATCCATTCTTCGGGGAGTACCTGCATTTCTCTTTCTCCTTCCCATCTTTGGTACATTCTGCTTAAAGAGGTGATATTTCGATTATTTTTATCAAAATCTACAAATTGATAGAAACGTTGTTTGGCTATATTCCATTTTTCATTGAAATCTCCAAAATGTAAAATGGTAAAATCACGAACATAAAAAATATGATCTGTTTCGTCTTTGGGATACGGTATACAATGTGTGTGCATGTCAAGACCCTCATTATCGTAAGGAGTAATTCCATCATCATGAAACATCCTGGCCATAAAGACAGGATTATTTTTGCTATCGTTTGACGTGAAAAAATTCTTCATGTCTGGACATAAATTAGCCCAATAAAAGAAAAACACATCACCGGGAACTGAATGGAGAATTGTTTGCCAATCTTTGGTTTTAAAATAGTTTGCTGAGAGTACTTCATCAATTGCTAAACAGAATAGTATTTTGTCTCCGTCTATTTGACGTGCCCGATCAATAAGCATGATTGATCTCTCTGTCTCACTGTAATTCAAATTATCATTATCCAGTAAAATCACATTTGGATACTGCAACGCCATTTCCCTGGTTCCATCTGTGGAATGTTGATCGGCAATGATAATATAATCTGCCCATAAGCTGTTTGCTTTTAAAAAAGCACTTGTTACCCAGCCATAATTTCGGGTAGCAGTCATACAAATTAATAAAGGTTTGCTCATATAAAATTACTTCGATTTTATCGAATTATTGAAATGATAGTTTACTTATAAGTCTTCTATTTCTTATATGCACCAATTTATCAGTACTTTCACTTAATAACTGATCGATTCTAACAAAGACAATGATTACTACAACTAAATCTTAAATAATAATTTGCATTTGCTTATCAAAAATTGAAATTAAATAAAAGACACATCAGAAAGAAAGTAAAGCCAGATAAATAAACTACTCCATATTAATTTAATTTTTTTTAACCAATAAATTAAATAAAACAAGAACAAGTTTGTTGAAGAGTTAATTTTAAAATTCTCAGTTCTATTCTTAATCAATTTAAGACCATATAGTTTTGCAGTTTTAAAATCTCCCTTTTTATAAGCAAGATTCAACAATATCCTGTTTATATGGTTATCATAATCTTTTTCAACATAGGTTAGATCGTTGGGAAACATGTCACACAAAAATTTGTACATTATTTTCTCCTTCGCAAATTTCATTAATACTTTTTTGTACGATCGCAGGTTGCTTAATGATTCTTGTCCTACCCGATAAGTCATAGTAGAGACAGGTAAATAATGAGTTTCCGTATATTTTGACAAGATTATCCAGGTTGGCCAATCTTCTATTGGGAAATTCAATTCAATATATTTATCTACTGGAACATACTTATCGAAAAGCTCTTTTCGAAAACACACCGAAGGGCCAAAAACTATTAGTTCCCCGTTAAACACTTCTTTTTGTCTGTAACCCACCAGAACTTTTTTCTTTATCTTTGTCAGGTAGTTATGGATTATTTTATTCGTTCGGACATTCAACTCATCATAATCGGTGTGTAAAAGGCCGCATTCCAAATGCGCTTCCAAATAATCCACCTGAATTTGCAATTTCTGAACATTATGCCAATAATCATCATTATCACAGTTGGTGATGTATTTTCCCCGACAGTTTTGAACACTGATTGCCCAGTTTGAACCTAACCCGATATTTTCTTCCTGAAAAAGAAGTTTTATATTACGGGGGTATTTCTCTTGATATCTCAATAGAATTTCTCTTGAATTATCTGTACTGAAGTCGTCTCCAATAACAATTTCAAAATCGAAGTTGCAACTTTGATTTAGTATCGAGTCAATTGCTTCTTCTAAAGTTCCCGCTCGGTTATAGGAAGGAATAACAACTGACACGACAGGATCCAATAGAAATTCTTCGGACTGAATAATCTTCATTCTCAATTTATTTTACAAAGGCGTTTATTACTTCAACAATATGGATAGCTTCCTGCATGTCCATTACCGGACTTATAGGCAAACTTAATACCTGACTATGAATTTGCTCGGTTATCGGAAAGTGTAAGTTATTCCAGGCTTTGTAGGCTCTTTGCTGGTGAGGTGGAATCGGATAATGGATCAAAGTTTGTATACCGTTTTCCGTTAAATACCGTTGCAAATTATCCCGATAAGAAGAGCGTATAACAAAAATATGCCAAACATGGCCGAGGTTATCTCTAATGAGGAATTTATTCTCTATTACCGGAAGAATAATATTTACATTTACTATGTTTTCAGAGTAGTATTGTGCAATTTCACGACGCAGCTGATTTTCGGTATCCACAAAGCGAAGTTTAACATTCAGCATGGCTGCCTGTAACTCATCCATCCGGCTGTTTAATCCCTGGTACTCGTGAATATATTTTTCTTTACTGCCGTAGTTTCCAAGCGATCGAACCGTTTGAGCCAGTATATCGTCATTTGTTGTAACTGCTCCGGCATCTCCCAAAGCACCCAGGTTCTTTCCCGGGTAAAAACTAAATCCGGCAGCATCCCCTAAAGCACCTGTTTTTCTATCACAATATGTTGCACCAATAGCCTGCGCATTGTCTTCAATAATTTTCAGATTGTACCTATTTGCCAATACTTCTAATTCTTCGCTCCAACAAACGCGTCCATATAAATGAACTACCAGAATGGCTTTTGTACGATCTGTAATATATTTTTCAACCCATGAAATATGTAGATTGTAAGTATCCATATCCGGCTCAACTAAAACCGGTTTTAACTTATTGTCACTAATAGCCAGAATAGTAGCTATGTATGTATTTGCAGGAACAATCACTTCATCACCCTCCTGCATTACTCCCATTTCTATATACGCCTTGAGGATAAGACGCAAGGCATCCAATCCATTTGCAACACCAATAGCATGCTTTACTCCTATATACTGTGACAAATGTTTTTCAAAGAGTTCAGTCTCCTTCCCAAACAAATACCATCCGGAATCAATAACCCGTATGGCTGCAGATTTTAATTCATCGCCATATTGAGCATTTATTTTTTGAAGGTCTAGAAATTTTATCATTTTTTGTTTTATATCTTTTCGGGTATTACTATTCAAAATAATATCCATTGGTCTTTGTTTTCAGGAATGTAACCAAGTGGCTCGCTATTCCGTTCTTATTTAAAGTAGAAAGAGCTGCACTTTTTCCAAACTCTCTTAAACTCGTGCAGGTATAATTTTAAATGTATTCTCTCAACAAACTATTACTACGATTTTAAATAAACTAATTGATCCAGAACTTCCATTTTAAATTAAGAATTTTATAATATCGTTCTTATTTTTTTCAAAATCTTTCTTGTCAAGATAATAATAATTATTTTCATATTCATCTTCTCTAATGAAAACAGGAGAAAACAGGTTATGATATTTCATAACTTTCTTATTATTTCTTCTTACATCAAAATAGCATCTTTCCAGATTTAATATTAAAAATCCAAATTCTTTGGAAAGTATATCTGCAATAATTGGTATACTCTCCAAAACTTTGTGTTCAAAAATCCAACTCCCAATTGTAAACGTTTTTTCATTATAATCAATACTATAAATTCTATAAAACCCTACTGCTTCTTCAGACCCAATTAAACTAAAAGCAAAGTAATATTCCAATCCGTTTCTTTCCCTTATTTTGTAATCATTAATATATTGGATTTGTTTGTCCACTTCCGGATTCGTTGTCGAAATATGCCTGGATAGAGCTAAATTCGTTCGAAGTTCGATAATCTTCTTTGCATCCATGTTTGTAACGAATCTTACTTTGACCCCATACATCCTGGCTTTACTATCTAGCTCCTGAATTTTCAAATTAGTCATAATATTTAAAAAAAGTTATTTCCAATTACTCTGGCTTTTTAACAAGAATTTTGCTTCTGCATTATTACAAAAGCGTGGCAAGATTCAGTCCAAGATTTTACAAACTATATTTCTTCAATTTTCCGTACAAATATGGCAGGATTTCCAAACCACAATTCGTTGGCAGGAATATCTTTGGTAACAACACTTCCTGCACCTATCATTGCATTTTCACCTATGGTTACCCCACCTAAAATTATGGATCCTACACCAATCGAAGCATTCTTCTTAATCAAAGTTTTCTGTAATTCAAATGGACGTTTGGCACGGGGATATTTATCGTTAGTAAACGAGACATTCGGTCCAATTTGAACATTATCCTCAATAGTTATCCCATCCCACAAATAAACGCCACATTTTATGGTGACATTATCTCCTATTTTTACATCATTTTCAATAAAACAATGGCTGCATATATTGCAATTATTTCCTATCTCGGCCTTTGGCAGTATAACCACAAATTGCCAGACACGGGTATCCTCGCCGATATTAGCGGATTGTACATCAGATAATGGATGAATCATTTTTTAGTGTCGATTTAATAAGTTACAATGATATTCGAGTAAAGTTAGGTTCTGATCCCTTTAAATTCCATAAATTCGGCATAGTCCCGAATATAATCTGATTCTATATACCTCTGAGATGCTAATACCAGGCAACTGGAACCGGAAGAAAAATTGACCAATTCCTTCCATATTCCCGGTACAAAATATAACCCTTGGTAAGGCCGGTTCAATGTTACAGATTTTCGGTTCACCCCATCATCCAAAATAACATCAAAGCTGCCACTTGCTGCCATTATCAACTGTTTTAATTCTCTATGGGCATGACCTCCCCTCTCCTCTCCTCCAGGAACATCATATAAATAATATACCCGTTCAATATCAAAAGGGATTATTCTTCGGTTCTCGATAACTGTAATATTCCCTTTTATTTTGTGATTCTTATCCAACTTGATAATCTTACAATCTTCAATGGATGTTTTTAACGAACTTATTTCCTTTACACGAAAGAATTCTTTGATTATAGGAATTTCAATTTGTTTTTCGACAGGAAATTTAGCAAAAGTAATAAATTCATCGTAATTCCGAATATAATCTTTTTCATCAAAAGTAGTGGAAGCTAACACCAATGCCAGAGAATTGGTAGAAAAGTTTCCCATACTTCGCCAGGTACCTTTTGGAATATACAACCCAAAATAAGATCGATTAAGCGAAAATCTTTTTTTTCTGCCGTTTCCTGTATCCACCAATACATCAAAACTTCCCGAAAGTGCAATTATAAATTCATCTTGCTTTTGAAATGCATGTCCTCCGCGGGTTTCACCTCCCGGTACATCATAAATCCAATAACTACGTTTTATTTCAAATGGAATATGACGGCTACCTTCCACAAAGGTCAGATTTCCCCGCTCATCAATGATTTTTGGTAGTTGAATCAGCTTAGGCAATTTTTTCATAGAAGAATATCTTTATTCGTTTCAACATACAAAACAGATAGAAACCAAAACGTGTCTTCGAATAATTTAAAGCACGCCTTTCTTTGTTGTTGAAATGGATTAACTTGGATAATTGTAATTTGGCACTGACATAATCAAACCGGTAAACTGCCAATAAAAAATGCTTATAAACTAAATAATCATTTGCCCATTCCTCACTAAACCCCACTTCATCGGGATAAAGCTCGTTTAAATAACGTTTTATCGCCACCAGCCCCTGGTGGTAGTAAATATACTTTGGGCTCCGAAAGTTAGTAAATGTCATTGATTCCGTATATACACGGTACACACTGGTTAGATCCGGAATATGTCCAAATTTGGTATGCTTTGCCAGTATGGCCTGCATTGGAACATCTTCGCAACTGAATTTTCGCACTATAAACTGGTCGAAATCAACATACTGTAATAATTCCCGTTTAAATATCAGGGTTAATGGCATGGCATACACACCACCCTGACAGGTCAAATGGAACACATTTCCATCTGCTACAGGATGTAGCGGTGCTAAACCTTCCACCAACTTGTTCTTTTTTACCAACAAGCGGTATCCTCCCGTAGTTACCACCCCATAGTCAGGGTGCATACCGAAAAACTGTAGTTGTTTCTTTAATTTACTCTTGTCGATCCAGTAATCATCCCCGGCACATACTCCCAGAAACTGCCCACGACAAAGTCGGATCAGATCAATATAGTTCTTTACAATTCCCTGATTACTGTCCTGCAATAATAACCGGATAGAGTCCGGATATTTTCTTTGGTAATCTATACAGATCTGCCGGGTACTATCGGTTCCGGCATCTTCTCCAATAATCAGTTCCATAGTGAAATCCCCTTCCTGCATCAAAATACTTTCAATAGTCTGTGCTATCGTTTTTTCCTGATTATAAGTGATAATAAAAATGGAGACTAATGGATTCGAAATTAATTCAGGGGACTGTACAATCATTTTATTTTTCTTCCTTAGTATGATTATCTTGCTTATATAGAGACAAAAAATCTTTGCCCCCTATCCTGGCAGCTGTATAGGAATATACACTCCAATACGACCCCCAGATATTGTTTGTTACCCCTAATGCATATAAATCCAGTATCGCACATTGCATCCCGGGAATAGTTGTTCTGTTCCGGATGCAATTTTTTTGGAAGTAAATCCGGTCTCCAAATATTGCAATCAGCTTGTTTAGTTCTTCCAATGAATCTGTTGCAACATAAAAACTCACACTCGGATCATTTTCTATCTCACCTTTCATTTTATCAATGAATAAACTAGTCGGACTTTCCCTTATCGCAAAAATATTGTCTGTTCTTCTTAAATGTACTCCTATAATTCTTTCCGGGAATAATCTTACTATCGATTGTAAATCATTCTCAAGACTTGCAGACAATTTAAACAAACAATAAAAACTTGCATCCTCCAAACAGAATTGTCCAAAACCTTCGATCGTAATTTTTTCCTTTTGTTTATGATACCGAGTGCAAATTTCAGTATTTTTTACCGATTGGTCCCTACCGAATAAATCCTGTAAATAAACAGGTTCATCAAAAATAATATATTTTTTCCATATTTTCTTTGTCCGGTTAATAATTCGACGAAGCAGTGTTCGTTTTTTTGATGGACTATCGGCAACATTTCTCACTCTTAAGTTTTGAATAGGTTGCAATAAGTCTTCAAAAGAAGCATTTAATTCATCATTTAGTTTCCAAACGATAGTTATTCCGGCATCATTGACTTGCTTCGCAAAAGAAATTGCAGATTCAATTGTCATCAGCCTGTCACAAAGACCACCGCTTGGTATTACTGTTATCATGCTTTCAATTTTTAATGTCAGAATGAATCTGTTGTTTCCTAATCTTCTTTACGCTTTTTTCGTCCACATTAATACGTGGTAAAAAATAATTGGAACTCAGCCAGGATAGGTTCAAAGAACCGGCTATAGCTGAAAAAGAGAACGAGTAGCCGGAATTCTTGAGTTGTTTCACGTTTGCAACGGAACATTCCACTATACGACCATAAGGGAAAGCAAAGCATGTTACCGGTTTCTGCGTGAGTTCTTCCAGAAAAGATCTGGAGTCTGTTAACTCTCTATCCATTTCCTTTAAAGTCAAATTTCTGAAAATGCCATGATGACATCCATGCGATCCGATTGTACATAGAGGATCATTTGCCAGAGCCATAACCTGGTCTTTATTTAAATAACCGGGATTACCTATTAATGTTTCGGTAATGAAGACAATAAAAGGGATGTTATGTAATTTTAAAAACGGATAAGCTTTTATAAATACACTTTCATTTGCATCATCAAAAGTAACCATAAATGAGTTATCTTGTTTCTTCTTATTCCCCTGAATAATGCGAGTGAGTTCATCAAAAGTATTTGCATGAAAACCTTTTGATAACTGATATTTCAGAAAACACTCAAAGGAAGCTCTGGAAATGACAAATTTTGTTTTAACAAATAACATTTCATCCACGATATCATGAAACAAAAACACCCTGGATCCGTTCGCTTGCAAACAATCAAACAACTGAAGCGCAAAACTGTACAATCTATTTTGCTCCCTTATGATTCTAAGTTTAAAAGACACCATATTTTTCGCTCTCTAAATCCCTTTATTTTATATTTTTTCCTAATTTCACCATGCAGGAGTTGTAGAAAAAAACCAATTCCCCTTTTCGTTGCATATAACTGAAAAAAATCTTCCTATCCTTTCTGCCAAAGATGCTATATTCCGTAAATTTCTTCGATAAATGCAAAACAGATTTTGAAATATGAAGAAACACATTTTTATTCCATTTAAAATTATTCAATCGAAAAACTCCATACGAATGACTGATGCCTATATTATAAAACCTGCGTCCCAAGTCTTGCTTGGTACCTTGTTTATCCACAAATTGTAAGTGTTGCATTTGTGCAAAAGGAGTCCAACCGATTAATTTGTTTTCTTTATGCAGTTTTAGAACCAATCCTGTATCACCATCCCCTACCAGATAATTTCCTATCAAATCAGGGTTAAAGCCTTCTAATTCATCAAAAATTTCTTTCCGTATTGAAAATAATCCTCCATTTAGATACAAATCATGGCCAATAATCACCTCGTTTCCATACCGCAATTTGCCTAGCATAAATTCATAGGGCAATATCCATTCCGGAGGGGTTTTATCCCACAATATGTCTATCTTTCCGGCAACAGCTGCTATTACAGGATTTGACTGATAAACTTTTAAAATTTCCAGAATACAATTTTCATTGAATAAACCATCATCATCTGCAAAGATCAGGATATTGGATTGTGCTAACTTTGCTCCAGCATGCCTGGCATTCGTGGAGCCCTGGTTTAATTCTTTGAGATATTTAAAATTCGGGTAGCCCGATATAAACTTCTGGAGAATATCTTCAGTTGTATCGGTAGAATTATTATCCACTACTATTACTTCGTAATCCTTATCCGGAAGTCCCTGTCGAGTCCATGTCTCCAGGGAACGAATAATGATATCCGCTCTGTTGTAAGTTGGGATAATGACCGAAGCCTGTATATTTGTTGGGAATGTATTCACTAAAAGTTTAATTTATTTTTCTTTTTTAGAACATAATATAGAATCTCAAGAGGAAAAAAAACAATCTTTGCTGTCAGTGAATGTTTCTGCATCAAATAATCCACTGCTTTGAAATTTATCTGACTTATCTTATGTTCCAATAAATTCAGACGTTCAATATCAATTCTAACAGCATGTGGAATTTCATTTTCGAGAACTCGTTTAGTTTCTTCCAGTGTAACCGGATTATTAGGAATAGCAGAAATTCCATCCATATAAAAGTTTGCAATAGGAATATTAACAGCCTGATAGATGGCATGATGAAAATAAGCAACATGTAAGAAGAACTCCCAGTCTGAGACTATTTTGTTGTTCTCGTTATATAAACCATACTTTCCAAATAAACTCTTTCTGATAAAAGTATTTGGGTGAGTCAAGCCACCATAATAGCAATAGGACAGACTTAATTCTTTTATCGGATATTTTATTGTCTTTTCCCCTTTATCCAGTATGTACAAAATGCCGGAACATATTTCTGTTTTATCCTGAATCTCAGTACAGACTTTCTCCAACACAACCCTATCGACTAGTTCATCACCACTATTCAAGAACAACAGAAAGTCGCCGCCTGCCAAACAAATTCCCTTATTCATTGCATGATAAATACCATTGTCAGATTCGCTGATCCAGTTGAATCTTCCGGATAAAACGGGATTATCATTAAATTCTTTCAACACTTCAAGGCTTTCATCCGTACTTCCACCATCCACCACAATATATTCAAATTCAGCACAGGTTTGACTAAAGACACTCATCATTGTCTTCCGCAGGCCTTTGAAATTGTTGTAGTTTATGGTTATGACCGATAGCTTCATATTATTTTTCGGAATTATTTAATCCGGAATGTATCTGTCCATGAAGATGGCACCCGAGTAGTTTTATAATTTTTTTTGAAAACTCTTCCCATGTGTGCGGAGCAATTATGTCATGAGCCGACACACACATGTCAGTATACTTATCAGATTCTAAAACGGAAAGAATGCATTGCAACAACTTTTCTTTACTTAACTCGTTGCAATATTGTCCAAACTGTATTTCTTGCCCGAACTCTTCTACTATCTCACCATACCGGGCTGTTACAATTGGAGTGTAATAATACATAGCTTCCATTGTTGCACCATATGATCCGGATGTATTTACAAATAACTTTGCGTTCAATAGTAAATCGTAATATTCTTTCCGCTGTTCCTTATTCCTTTTATCCAGATACCCGTGACAATATACTCCTGTAGGGATATTCTCAAATGAATCGTTACTCATACCAATAAAATGCAACTCAATCTGTGGATACAATGCTTTCAATAACGAAAAAGATTCTATCAGTAGTTTTGCAGCTATAATATACGAATGATTCCATCTATTTCCAATGAAAAGGATTTTATTTGATTTTACTTTGACAGGCAAGGTATCCAATTTTACCAGAGGTTCCTGGTATACAATGTTTATTCCCATATTGCCTAAATAGTGAACTTTCTTATGGTATTTGGAAGTCATCAAAGTGGCATAATTCGCAAACAGATTCACCACCACTTCACTCCTGGCAATTACTTTATTTTCATACCGGATATAGGCCTGTTCAATTAAATTCGGCTTCCTTTTTAAGGAATTTTTAATGTAAATTTCATAGGTGTAATCGCACAACAACAAGGAAGGTCCGGACGAAAATTTATTGGTATAACTGAATGTCAGGAAGATATTATAGTCGGCAGCCGGGTAAAATTCAATTGCTCTTTTAATCTTTGAATTAACAAACATCCTGTATATAATCGATCTATCTATGTTGTAAATGTGATTTTCATAAAAGATACAGATAAACTTGTTTATAAATCTAGTCCAAATCTTCTTGTACAGTTTAAAAATATAAGTAGGATCTGGTAAAATATTTATCCGGTTAACTTGAATCCCTGAACTTTCCAGCGCATTTGTGAAACAGAACGGTACATTGGACCAAGTGGAAGGTTCTGTCGAATCCCCCTGTGTAAATATATTAATGCTTTTTATCTCCTTCATAATTCAACAATATATCATTCTGCATATTTTAATACAAAATGCTCACAAGCTTTTATCCGACAAAATGCTTCCGATAAAACCCGGTGAATTATCTAATAATTAAGAATAGATTTCAAGAACCGATCCACACGCCGGTTTTTTCGTTTATCGAGTTTTGCCTGTGTTTTGAGTAGCCATCTTTGAATCCATTTATCGAATATATTTCTTGGGTCTTTATACATCTTCCAGTTTGAATTATCAATGATTTTCGCCTGTTTAACCCAATTTATATCCCAGATATCAAGTTTGCGGAACGTCCCAGCACCATGCTCCTTTATCAGATTTAAAGTTTGTGACTCAAACCAGCTGGCTTCCTGATAATTAACAGAAAGTATATCAATTCCAAAACTACTATATTCCTTTATCCAAGCTTCTGGGATCGGGATAATCTGGCTTTCGGTAATAGCAAACATATGATGGTATTGTCTGAAAATATCCACCGCGCTTTTATTGGGATTATTTATAGTCTCCAGGCATTGGTACCATCGTTGTTTGCTTAGCATATTTTTCCAATCCGTGAATTGAAAATGAATGACTTTTATTTCATTTAATACAAGAGCCTTTTGGTTCGGAGGTAATGGTATTCTGGTTACATGCATTTTGTTAGGGCTAATATGCTCTTGCCCATCATCCATATATCCCCAGGGGAAATGATTACCTAACCACATTGATTTTAAATCCGGACAGAAATTCGCCCATTGGAACTTAAAGACAGTCCCGGGCTCTGAGGTTATCATGGTTTGCCATTCCGTGGATGTCAATACATTCGGTGTAAAGATTTCATCCGCATCCAGTGCTATCATTAACCGGGGGCCCTGAATTCTACGTGCTTCATCAATCAGTAATTTTGCACGTTCTTTTTCATTATATTCTTCCGTTTGATTATCTATCAGTCGGACTTTTGGAAATCTGCAGGCTATCTCTCTACTCGTATCAGTAGACATTTGGTCACAAATCAGTATGTGGTCAGCCCACAAACTGGCTGATAACAAAAACCTTTCTAATACACAGGCATTATTACGTACAGGCGTTAAACAAATAATTGTAGGTTTCATCTGATTATAATATTAACAGCCCTCTATTTGAATAATTAAATTCAAAACCACTATCTGCTACATATCCATTCGAAGTAACAAACAAATTGCGCCTTATTACCATTAAGTTTTGTACATTGGGATGATTCAGTTCTATATCAAAATAGAATTCTCCTTTCGACATGTTTTTTGGCAGTTCAAATTCGTAGCATAAATTTATAGCCCCTGCTTTGTGAACTGGCACAATGCCACTTTTATGACCCGGTGAATATACAGCCAACAGTGTTCCACGCATATCGAACATAAACATTTCTAATTCCATCTGTAATTCATGGGTTAATGTTCCATTTATTTCAAGCTTTATGGAATTTTTCTCTTGATCTATTATAATGTGATTTGATTCGCTTCCATTTACCTTAATTTGTAAAATCTCTAAAAATGAATTGTAAATTTGCATACCCTTCATGATTTTAGCTGTTTCTGAAATATTGGACTCTAAATAATATTCAATAGACTCTTTTACACCTCCGTTAAATATAATTTTTCCATTTTCTATTACCAAACTACCATTACATAAATTCTCAATTGCCGCCATATTATGACTCACGAACAACACCGTTCTCCCCTCCCCTCTGCTCACATCCTGCATTTTCCCGATGGCCTTCTTCTGGAATTCGGCATCCCCTACAGCCAGCACTTCATCGACAACCAGTATTTCAGGCTCCAGGTGAGCGGCAATGGCAAAACCAAGGCGTACGGTCATTCCACTGGAGTAACGCTTGGCAGGGGTATCTATATAGCGTTCTACGCCGGAGAAGTCAACTATCTCATCAAACTTACGGGCAATTTCAGCTTTGGTCATGCCCATAATGGCACCATTCATATAGATATTCTCACGTCCGGTCATTTCAGGGTGGAATCCTGTGCCTACTTCCAGCAAAGAGGCAATGCGTCCATGGGCTTTGATTATTCCGGTGGTGGGTGCTGTTACTTTGGAGAGTATCTTAAGCAAAGTAGATTTCCCTGCACCATTTTTTCCGATAATACCCAATACATCGCCCTGTTGCACCTCAAAATTAATATCCTTCAGTGCCCAAACATAATCGCTGGTACCTTTATGCGCCCGGTCATTAACCTCGCCTATCTTCAGGTACGGATCTTCTTTGCCCCGGATCGATGTTTGCCACCACCGATTCAAGTCATGGCTCAGAGTGTTGGTAGATACCAGGCCCAGGCGGTATTGTTTGGAAATATTTTCGAATTTTATCGCGCTACTCATGATTGTCCACTAATTTATTTTATGTAACTTAATGAGATTAAAAAAAAGATTTGTCCACTGATTATTCTGATTTACACAGATTATTTATCCATTTGTTAACCTCATCCATTCAAAACCGATTTCTAATAAATCATCCTTTTATATTTTAAACTTGGTTCTCCAAAGTTAGCTAATAATCCAACTTTCGATTTTGTTGCTTTTAAATAATTTATCATGATTGAATCATGAGTTGTAGTTAATGCTGATAGTGCTTTTAATTCAACAATTATTTTACCAAAACAAACAAAATCAGCGACATAAAACTTTTCCAGTTGAATCCCTTTGTAAAAGAGTAGTAATTTCTTTTCTCTGTCAAAAGGAATCTTTTGTCTTTCAAACTCAATAGCCAGGGCTTCCTGATATACCCCTTCAAAAAAACCGCAGCCAAATGTTTTATGAACTTCCATCATGGCTCCAATAATTTTATATGTCTCGGATTCATAAAGATAGTCTTCTTCCATATTTTTCATTTGCAAGTACTCATGAATATCCACTAATTTATTTTCAAGAGATGAAAGATAAGATTTATCCACGGATTACACTAATTTACACAGATTACCTAATCTCAGATTTAAAGTAAAATTCAACAATATGCCCTTAATGTATAAAGAAGTATTTCTTCCAGATTTTTAATCTCCAAGTACTCATGAATATCCACTAATTTATTTTCAAGAGATGAAAGATAAGATTTATCCACGGATTACACTAATTTACACAGATTACCTAATCTCAGATTTAAAGTAAAATTCAACAATATGTCCCTAATGCATAAAGAAATCTTTCTTCCAGATTTTTAATCTGTGTAGATTAGTGTAATCAGTGGACAATCTCTTTTTCTTTTATTCAACAATATATCCCTGATTCATAAAGTAAAATATCTTCCAGATTTTTAATCTGTGTAAATTAGTGTAATCAGTGGACAGTATCTTTTTTTTATCTGCGTTAATCAGCACTTAACCGATCCCGTCATACACAAACCCCAACTCTTTCATTTCCATCTTATCATAGATATTACGTCCATCAATGATCAATGAGCCTTTCATTGATTTCCTGACCACTCCCCAACTTGGCATACGGAACTCTTTCCATTCAGTCACCAGAAGCAGGGCATCAGCATCCAGCACAGCATCGTAAATATCACTGGCAAAATGCATACGGGTAGTATCCACAGACGTCATGTTGGTCTGCACAAGTTTCTTTGCTTCGGGTATAGCTACCGGATCAAAGGCACGGACATGACAACCTGCAGCGAGTAATTTTTCAATTAATACCAATGCAGGTGCTTCGCGCATATCGTCGGTATTCGGTTTAAAGGATAATCCCCAGATACAAATCGTTTTTCCGGAAAGCTCACCGTTGAAATGTTTTTGCAGTTTATGAAACAGAACCTGTTTTTGATAGGCATTCACTTCCTCCACCGCCTTTAGCACCCGCAATTCATACCCCTTCTGATCCGCAGTCCGTATCAATGCCTTTACATCTTTCGGAAAACAGGAGCCTCCGTAGCCACAGCCCGCATACAAGAACTTACCCCCGATGCGTTGATCGGAGCCTATTCCCTTACGTACCATGTTCACATCGGCACCCACCAGCTCACACAGGTTAGCCATATCGTTCATAAAGCTGATACGGGTTGCCAGCATCGCATTGGCAGCATATTTAGTCATCTCGGCAGAGAGGATATCCATGAATATCACCCTGAAATTATTCAACAGGAATGGACGGTAAAGTTTGGTAATCAGTTCACTTGCCTTTTCGCTCTCTACTCCTACCACTACCCTATCCGGACTCATAAAGTCCTTGATGGCATCCCCTTCTTTCAGAAATTCAGGGTTGGAAGCTACATCGAATTCAATCGTAACGGCACGTTTATCCAGTTCAGCCTGGATAGTCTGGCGTACCAAAGCAGCAGTACCCACGGGAACCGTACTCTTAGTTACCAACAGGACATATTGTTGCATGGTCTGCCCTATGGTACGTGCTACTTCCAGCACATATTTCAGGTCTGCGCTGCCATCCGCATCAGGAGGAGTACCTACAGCACTAAACACTACCTGAACATCGTTTAATACTTCAGCCAGTGCAGTAGTAAAATGCAATCGTTCGGCTTTTATATTCCGTAAGACCATATCTTCCAATCCCGGTTCGTATATCGGAATAATTCCTTTATTCAGATTATTTATTTTTAGGGCGTCTACATCCACACAAGTCACATCCACACCCATTTCTGCAAAACACGTTCCTGAAACTAACCCTACATAACCGGTTCCTACGATTGCTATTTTCATCGAATACTTACAATTATCGAAAAGAAATTCATTAATAATAAAGACATTATGCGACAATATCACCCGGATAGTCACAATAGGATACAAAAATAAGAATAAATTATGAATAAAAAGTGTTGATTATCTTTTTATACGTGCAAGTAAACGAATTAAATAAGTTGAAAAATCAGTATTGATTAAAAAGAAATAAGCGTTAAAAGGACACTTCCTTCTCCTTTCGTTATGCCTTCGTCATGCCTTTGATCTTATTCATAATATTCGTCTTATTATCTCATTACATAGACATCACATAGATGTTACATACCTATATAGGTATGTAACATCTATGTGATGTCTATGTAATATGTATGTAACATCTATGTAACGTCTCATAACGAAGGTATAACAAAGGGCAGAGCATGACCAGAACTAAAGTGGATAAAAAACAATCCATTTGGGGTAAAAAAGAGGCGAAGAAAAAATGGGAAGGTTCTAAGTTCATACTAGGAACTTGAAACCAGGATGGATTCAAATATCCCAAAGGAATAAATTAAAGAACCACCGTTTACAAGCTGCTAATTATCAATAATACATACCGGTAACTAATATCCGGACAAAATAGATGATCCCCACAAGAACATGGATGGAGAACAGGGATAACAACAGTTTGTTTCTAAAGGTATTGCCATTGATTTTAAAATCATTCAACAAAGATAAGAGAGATACAAAGAAACAGAACCAGGTGGAAATAACAATCTGCCAGTAGAAGTTTCCGTGCGAAGCCCTGGGACCCGATTCGGATATAAACAGGAAGATAAAGACAGAGACCACAAAGGACAGGAAAGTATACCAAAACAACCGGCTCTTTAAGAGTTTGGGCAGATTAAGGAGAGTATAGATAAGAGGGAAAAATAAAGAAAAGACCATGGATAAAGGCAACTGGCTCAAATCGGCAAATTCCGGATTACGGTAAAAAGGCATGAAAATTACCGAAGAAGCTTCTTTGCCGGATGGTTTCTGGGTTTTATAAATAATCCAATACTCCAGGATTAAAAAGAAAAAACCAATGATTAAAGGGATTATACTAAACCAAAATTCTTTCTTCAGTTTATATTTACTTAATAACAGAATCGGGTAAACGGCTATAAATACAAAGAAATAACTTGGTTTTATACATAAGTTCAGCAGGATTAACAGGAAAATCCATATATTCCGCTTGGCAGTATAAGACTCCAATTGTTTGTATGACAGTTCGAACAGCAACAAAGCGAAAGGAAATAAGAATAGAATAGTCGAGTTATGCCATACATTCGGGACGTAGTTACCAATATAGAAAAAATGATCGTCTGAGAAGTAACTTGGAACTGGTATAGCAAAAACAAACAACATGCTTAGCCCCAAAACTACCGGTAGCCAATAGTTTTTAGAGTAACTCCCTCCTGAATTTATAACTTCATCTATCTTCTTTTGGGATAAAGAATACCTGAAGACACCCGCAAAAGCCAGCAATGCACATAAACTTATTTCAGTAGGGTTTACCTTGGCCGTAAAGAACGAGAATAGATTAACCAACAGATACACCAGGAAATTACCGGTATAGGGAATCTGTCCGGTACACATCTGACGGGCAAATGCTGCATGATCGTGAATGTCGTTATAATCGGCAGGGATCACCTTTAACAGGCAATAGTAAGCAGCGAATAAAAACAAAAAAAGAGCAGGCAGTATGAATCGGTTTCTGTACATGACTAAATAGTTGGTAGTTGATAGTCGATAGTTAGTATTTGGTAGCTAAAGCATTAGTTAGTAGTAGGTAGTTGGGATAAAAGTTCCTTCATAAACTACTTACTTCATACTACAAACTACCTACTACTATACAATGAAGTAATTGTTTCAATGATCTTATCCAGGTTTTCATCGGTTAACTCATAAAATAATGGCAAACGTACCAGGCAATCGGCAAACATATCACAATTGGCCAATACCCGTCCATCGTGTTTTTCGTGATAATACGGACTGCTGTGCAAGCTCAGATAATGAAAGACTGCCAGTATATCGTTTTGTTTCAATGTGTTTATCAACATGGTACGGTCAGTAAGCGAAGGACATACCAGGTAAAACATATGTGCATTGTTCGTGGCATACTCCGGAATAAGGGGAATACTGAAATATCCTTTATCGGCAAGAGGTTTCAACGCATTGTAATACCTGTTCCAGTGCTGTTTACGTTTATTCTGTATCTCATCCAAATGTTCTATCTGCGCCCACAGAAAAGCAGCAATGACTTCGGATGGCAAAAAAGAAGACCCTATATCCACCCAGCCGTATTTATTCACTTCTCCCCGGAAAAACTCAGCACGATTAGTACCTTTCTCCCATATTATTTCAGCACGATGAATAAACCGTTCGTCATTGATTGCAAGCATACCTCCTTCTCCTGAAATGATATTCTTGGTTTCATGAAAAGAAAAAGCTGATAAATGACCAATACTTCCCAATGGCCTGCCATCAGTTTTAATATCTCCTTTAAGGGGCAGCGGGTTATAATAGGAATCAATTGCCTGGGCGGCATCTTCCACCACCAATAAATTATATTTATTGGCTAATGCCATGATTTGATCCATATCGCACGCCATACCGGCATAATGAACAGGAACAATCACCCTGGTTTTGGGAGTTATCAGCGATTCAATCAGGTCAACATCAATATTGGGATGTTCGGATCTGCTATCAGCAAAAACAATTTTAGCGCCCTCACGCACGAATGCCAGCGCTGTTGATACAAATGTATAACTTGGGATAATAACTTCGTCACCGGGCTGTATATCGCACAAAATGGCCGCCATTTCGAGTGCATCAGTACAGGAAGTAGTCAGCAGGCATTTTTTAAATCCATAACGCTGTTCAAAGTATGCCTGGCATCGTTGCGTAAACATACCATTACCGGATAGTTTGCCTGTAAAGACAGCTTCATACATGTAATGCGCTTCTTTGCCCGTAAGATATGGTTTATTGAAAGGGATCATAATAGTAGGTAGTTAGTAGTAGCTAGTTAATAGTTGGTAGTTAAGATTTTTTTATACAAATAGCCGGATTCATTTGAACCAATTAATTTATAGGTCAACAACTGTAATTTTTCAGTTGAATAAATATAGCGTGATCTTAGTTTATCGGATAAAGCATCAGAATAACTGATACCTATTCCAGCCGGAATATTTAGAACTGTATTGGTATTAAACTGTTGTAAGATAATCGTATTCTCAAACCGTGTTACCGGATGAGCGGTATATTCCAGTTGGTTCAACAATGGGTTTATATCAGGCTTAATATACCGTTCATTATGAAACGATTCCATAACTTGCGGAATAGTCACCAGAAGAATGATTCCAAGAATATTAAAAACAAACGGACTATATGCAATGAATCCTTTACCATTCAGTATCAAAAACAAAATGCCTGCGTAAAGAATGGGTGACAACACTCGATAATCCCTCCAATCGAACACATCATAAGCTGCCAGGTTGATCAGCAGAAAAAGAAAAAGAATCAAAAACACCACAAAATAGTCTAACACTACCGTTCTGAACTTAGTTTGAAGTATCCTTGATTTCCACAAACAAATCAGGCAAATGGATAATTCAAGATACCGTTGCAATACCTGAATGATAGTATCGGAAACAGGATTAATAAAGTTCCGGGCATTCTCTACAAAATGGATTGCAAAATTACGAACAAAATCCGAAAAGCCGTTACTTTTAAACAATTCAGTCAGGAAAGAATAGGGATAGGGAGAAACAAACAAATTATTCACAACAAATAACATGGCACTAAACAGAATTACGAGAACACAGTATATCATGAATTTACTGTCTATTTTAAATTCACTCTTTCTTTTAAATAGCAGTGGAATGAAAAGAATTATGTTGATAATTCGAATAAAAGAAATAATGATACAAAACACAAGCAGGAAGAAAAGCCAGTTCTTTCCACCCCGCTGAAAGTAAACATGGAGTATGGCAGCATACACAATCAGTATGGAAAAATTCAGCACTTCAGACATGGAAGTTCCTGAAAAAAGGATAAGCGGAATGCATGTCAGGGTTAGAATCACTATAAAAACCATGTTTCTGGAAGATACTTTCACAAGAGCCGTTAGAACCACGAATGCCAGTGACAGAAAAAAAGCATTGGCAATCACGATGGAGCAAGCTTTCCACCCAAAGATTTTAGCGAACAAAGTATAGACAGAAACCATACCAAAACCATGTGTTCCAAACGAAAGATAAGTTGGAAGAACTTCATTCATGCTGTAATAGCCGAAATCAAATCCTTTCTGACTAAAGGATAACACTTCATGCCAATACGCTAATTCGT